>Ga0209142_1001052_pt1 | contig 16314 bp, 20 predicted proteins | sample SaaInlV_120m_DNA_FD_184678 | JGI IMG/M metagenome (GOLD analysis project Ga0209142, IMG submission 184678) | Marine microbial communities from expanding oxygen minimum zones in the Saanich Inlet - Saanich Inlet SI074_LV_200m_DNA (SPAdes) (version 2) | ecosystem: Environmental > Aquatic > Marine... | reverse complement strand
CAGATTCGCCTAAAACATATCCTACATTACCTTCTACTACTATCGGACCAACGAAACCGTCACCAGTAGTATAAGCCCACTTTTCTTTACCAGTTGCAATGTCAAAAGCATAGACATAATCAGATTCGCCTAAAACATATCCTACATTACCTTCTACTACTATCGGACCAACGAAACCGTCACCAGTAGTATAAGCCCACTTTTCTTTACCAGTTGCAATGTCAAAAGCATAGACATAATCAGATTCACCGAGAACATAAGCAACTCCAGCTCTTACTATCCGCTTAGACTGTATTTTGTAAGCAGTTTTCAATACTGTTGATGGTTTATAAGTATATTTCCCGAAACTTCTCCTTTGATAAGCTTGTCCCACCAAAGCTTTAGTATCTTCCATTTCTCCTTCTTCAATAACTTGATTCAATTCCTCATCAGACATTTGGCTCAGTTCTGAGTCTAATGCTTGTTGCTCTTCTGGACCTAATTTTTCTTCGGGAGCACAACCAACTAAGAACATAGCAATCACTAACAGACTTAATACCACAAAAATACTTTTTTTCATTATTAAACACCTCGTTTTTGATTATAACTTAATCTAAACTAAGTATAACTTAATTATTTATAAGCTTTTTCCCTTCTTGTTGGTCACATTGTGGTCTTATTCTGTTAAAAACAATCTGGTCTTACTTTGGTTACATGGCAGATATATATCTGATTACTTTTGTAAAAAGAGCAAAAAACAGAAGAAAAATCTTAGAGTTGTTGTCTGATAAAGAGAAAACGCAAGCAGAACTGCATCACGAAAGCGGAATGTATAGAACTCATGTCAGAAGATCTTTATTGGAATTGGAAGAGAAAAAATTAGTAAAGTGCCTCAACCCAAAAGACCGAATCTACAAATTATATAAAATTACAAAAACAGGTCAAGAGATATTAAACAAAATCAAATGAAACTTTTTTCTTCCCGCCTTTTTTAAAAACTAAAGTAAAAACTAAAACGATACAGTGCCGAAATATACTAAAAACAAAACTACAAATAGAGATTGCCCTTGATGTACTAAATAGAAAGCCCTTCGGGCTGGAAGTAACGAAATTGTCTTCTTGATGTATTAATAAGATGGCTCACTGTGTTCGCTGGAATCACCAAAAATGACTCATCGTCGCTAACGCTCCTTGTCCCTCCCACTCCACTTCGTTCGTAGTCGGGCGAACTTAACAGGAATTATCAGATTACGCTACGGTCGCCACTTCGTAACTCCCTCCGCTCCATCCAAATTTTCATCCAGAATTTTACACTGCGTTAATTAATTCTACCCTTACCTGCACGAGCTGTGGGTTGCCTCATCTCAGTTGCCACCCATTGAAAACTTCTGATAATTCCAATGTTATGCTCAAATTTTGAGAACGCCTAAGTAATAGAAAGGGAAGGGGAACTTACTCTCTTGGACCGGAATATGGAACTCTCTGATGAATAAAAGTTTCTGTTGTATCTAATCTATAATCTTTACCATCAAGAATAAATTTATCTCCTGGCATTGCCATCCCTGCGAATCCATGTTGTTTTTGATTGGAGTCTCTCCATGTACCGCCCATGTGGTATAAGAATGTAATTGCTTTCTCATCAGCGGATCTATCAATTAAATCAAGATCTAAATCTGAGTGAACTCTGGCCTCATTACCTGGACCTCCTGCATCTCGAAAAGCCAGTGCTGTTCCTTCTGGTAATTCTTTAACTTGTCTTGTATCGCCAGAAATCCATAAACCATATTCAGGAATATGAACTCCATAACATTCCATATCTTGAACATGTAATGTTGGATGCAGATATATTGCAGGTAAACCCGGGATTTTTATTTCTTCTCCAATAACAGTATTGAAATAAAAATCGAAGTCTGCTTGGAATGGTGCATTATCAGGATGTTGTTGATCTTTCATTTTTTGGTAAAGTGTTGATTTTACTGCACCTAATAGCTTCTGAGAAGCAACATAGAGAGTTGGTCTTTCGGTATCTTCTCTTCCAAGAGCATTCCATCCTAAAAAACCAACACCTTCCAAGCCATCAATATGATCCCCATGATCATGAGTCGCTATTAAATTGACCAAGGAACCAAGTTCAAAATTTCTTGCCACTAACATATTTGCATTATTAGCTGATAAATCAACAACAACTTTAGAATCTCCTCTAGATAATGTAAAATTTGAATTTCCTAGTTCATAGTTCATTGCTGAACCAGTCCCAAGCCATTCTAAGGTTAATTCGTTTCCCATAGGACATAGGAATATAAACTCCTTTATAAACCCTCTGCCAATAACTACTTTAGAATGAAGATACAGTTCCCCTTCCCGTGATGTATTTGTTAGATTGCCCTACGGGCTTGAAGACGGCGTTCTCAAAAACTCTAAAATTTTCCTTCGGAACGTTGCACTAAATTTTAGGTCTGCCCTTCGGTCAGACGAGCATAACAGCGATTAAGAGATTCCGAAATCTTGCAGACTTCTCCATCCAAATTCGGTTTTGTGGGTTGCCTCAAAACCGAACTTCTCTTAATCGCGATGTTAGTTTCAATTGTGTTTAAGTTCTAAAAAGAAAAAAATGGGGGTCTGTAGTCCTTCGGACAGTTACACTTTACTATGTAAAGAAATTTAATTATTCATGGGGGAGTTCCTTTTCAAAGTCATTATGCTCTTCTTCATGATGTTCTTCTGCTGTATGATCTGGGACACCATCTCCATCATGGTCATGGTCCTCATGTGAATGTCCTAATTCAGTATCACAACCTGTCGCAAAAACTAACAATCCTAAAATCAACAACATTAACAAATATTTTCTCATTTTCTTTTCACCTCAATGTGTATGTCCAGGTCCAAATAATGTAACTGCAACCATTATTGCAATTCCACAAAGTATAGCAATAACATGCAAAATTGTATCTTTCAATTTACAATGCTTATGTAGTTCTGGCACTAAATTTGAACCAGCAATATAAATAAAATTTCCTGCTGCAAATGGAATAATAAAATGGGTAAAACCTGCTGTTTTTCCTGCCAAAATTAATCCAATAACTGCTCCTAAAATCGCAGTCGCTGCTGAAAGAAAATTATAAAACAGTGCTTTTATCTTAGACATACCTGAATATAACAAAATGCCAAAATCAGCAATTTCCTGTGGCACTTCATGAAATATAACTGAAACAGTAGCAGCAATTCCCAATGGTAAGCTAATTACATAGGCTCCAGCAATAACCATTCCATCTAACAAATTATGGATGGCATCACCAATCAAATTTATGGGAGCTAAGTGATAGGCGTGACTATGCCCTAAATCCTCCTGATTTCTTTTACAACTATGTCTCCAGTGGATTAATTTTTCCAAAACAAAAAAAACGAGAATTCCTAACAAAAAATAAAAAGCTAATCCTAAAGTATATCCATGAGAAACCGCTTCTGGTAAAAAATGAATAAAAACACTGCCAAAAAGAGTTCCCACAGATAGACTAAGCAAAATCAATAATGTTTTTTGAGAAATTTTCTCTTTAATTAGCAGAGGAATTGCAGCTACAATTGCTATTAATGAAACAATAATTACACTTAAAATTGCATATGTGGTTGCTGACATACTTAAAGTGAAAGCAAAACTTATTTAAATATGTTATTGATTAGCATTATCAATAAGCAAATGAGAAAAACTAAACAGAAAGAATTAATTGAAGAAGAAGTTAAAAAGTTAGATTCATTTTTCACAGCAGAGGAATTATTCAAAAGAGTAAATCAGAAAGATAAGAAAATTGGGATTGCCACAGTTTACAGATTTTTAAGAAATCTAAAGAAAAAAGAAAAACTCCATTCTTATTTATGCAATAGAAAGACTGTATATTCCAAAGAAGAAAATAACCATTGTCATTTTGTCTGTCAGAAATGTGGTGAAATAAAACATTTTGATGTTAAATCACTTGACTTTCTAAAAATTAAAGAAAGTATCTGTCATTTTCAGATTGATGTCCATGGAACTTGTAAAAAATGCCTCAAAAAGTGATTAAACCATTCCTAACCACATTGCAATAATCATTCCAATTCCCAATAATAATAAAATAATTCCAGCAATTAAATGCAGAACTTTAAGTTTTCCTTTTCTCCATTCCTCTACTTTTTCTGTTGTTGTAAATCCAAAATAAATTGCTAATGTAATAATTAACATTGGCAAAATAAACACTAAGTTATACAACAACAATAAACCTAACGCAAAGTTTTTGGTTGCAGTTTTTGCTAGCAATCCTAAAATTACAATGTAGGGACCAGAAGTGCAGGGTAACAAGAACAAGCTTACTACAAAACCTATTAGGAAAGCTCCAGGAACAGAAGTAACTCCTTTAATTAATGACTTTAACTTTGGACGCCATTTCATTGGAACTTCCATAATAAACCATTTTCCATACCATAAATAATCTTTTAGATTAAATAATCCAATTAAAATAGCTAGTACAGCCACAATGGAGTAAAACCAGTGAGTTATTCCCGTAGCGTTAATTGCAGAATATAAACCAATACCCATTAGTAAATAAGAGATGTAAATTGAAATTGTAAAAGCAATTCCTGCTGATAAAGCCCGATGTCTGCTTTTTGTAGCTAAAATTGTTGTCAATAAAATAATTAATACAGCAAAAGCACAGGGGTTGATTGCATCCACAGCAGCAGCCGATAAAACGGCAGGAATAGTGATTGTATTCTTTAATTGGATTTTTTCTGGATCTTCTAATGGCGAACTTTCTCCTCTAAGTGCTAAAGTTTCAGACGAGTTTTGGTAATCTAATGGGGATTTACATAATTCATTAATACAACGCTCAATTTCTTCTTGAAGAGAATTCTTAATGTCATTATTAAAACCAACAAAAACTTTTCCATTTAGAAAAATTGTTGGAACTCCTTGGATTTCTTCTCCATAAGAATTTGACATTTGAATAAAAAGTTCTCTATTTTTATCATTAAAGTAAATCTCCTTTTCAATTATATTTAATTGTGGATATTCTTCTTTAATTTCATCTAAGAAAACTTTTTCTTGAGAACAATGAGGACATCCTTGTCCATAAAATAGGTATAAATCTACGTCTGACTCTTCAGAAACAACACTGGGAATAATTAAAGAAAACAATATTACTATTAATAATAATTTTTTCAATTTACTATCCTCTTTTTTCAATTTTAATCGCTTTCCCTTTTACTAAAGCTTCTGTTACTTTTTCCCTTGCTGATAAAAGTATCCTGTGAAAAGTTGGCTGAGATATTTGCATCTTTTCAGCAGCTTCTTTTTGATCTAAGTTAAGAGTATTCTTCAACCTAAGTGATTCTAGTTCATCATAAGATAAAGTAACTTCTTCTAACTGCTTTAACGGCACTCCTGCCGGTTTAAAGTAAGTTACTTCTGGGTTGAAGCGTACTCTCCTTCTTAGTCTTGGACGTGGCACCATTTTAAGTAAACTAATTAATAATATAAAGCTTACTCTTGGTTAACTCTTCTTCCCCTTCCACGACCTTGTCCTCTGCCTCTACCCATTCCTCTAGGGCAGGGTACAGCTCCTTCACACTTTCCACGTTTTCTTCCTGTAAGAGATCCTTTCCCTTCAGGTCCTGTTCCATCTTGGTTTGGCATTTTATTTTCCTCCACTCTTCTGAGTAATGAATATATATTCATAATACTATTTAAACATTTCGTTGTTTTTTGCAATATTTGTTAAGAATCTTAGCTTTGAACGGAACTCCCTTTTTATTCTAGTTCTTGATGTAACGCTTCGCTTTTTCTATTGAACACAGACCCCCAAAGTCCTTCGGACAGTATGTCTCGGCTACGCCTCGGATAGATAGGAACTTAAACACAACTCTGCGGACGCAGGTTTTCCGGACTTCGTAGCGGAAAACGAAACTAACAGGAATTATCAGGAAAATTCGGTCGGCTGTCGCCTAAATCGCCAAGCGATTTCCCGAATGTTTCCCAAATTTTTTGGTGTGGGTTGCCTCACCAAAAAACTTCTGATAATTCCAATGTTATGTACAATTTTTGAGCTTCTTAGATGAGAACAATCTTGCAGATACAATGTCTCTTTAAAGTGATGCCCTCTTCATTAAAATTAATCTGATGAGAAATTCGGGAGTATTTAAAACTTTAATTATCTTTTAAATCAATCATAATTTCAAATGAAATTGAACTAAACGAAACTAATATAAACAATAAAATAAAGACAACTAAACATGAGGAAATTCCGATTAATTTGTTGTCTATTGTTGTTTAGTATATTCGTTATAGCTTGCTTTAATTCTGCATTAGCTGCACCACCCCCACCTTATTATTACAAACATGATTATTTTCCACTACATCTACAAAATGTATATGACATTTACAATCTTGATAATGAAATTTTAATTGCTTCTAGAGGGGAAGTCAATCATGTTGGCACTAAAGAATTAACTTCCTGGACATTCAAATTGGATGACACTAATTATCCAATTAAAGAATTAAAATTTTTTACTAGAAAAACAGGAACAGAATTTACTGAAGTAGAATTATCAAAAGATCAAAATAATGAATATACTTTTGAAATGGATGGGATGGGAGTTAGTTTTTATCTAATTACGCTTTTAGATAATCCCAACCAAGATTTTCAACTCAGTTTAAATAAGCTACCTGTTATAACTCATCCAACCCATAGTGATTTAAAATTAGTATTTCATGAAGATGATGAAATATTAAATTATGATTTTAGGCAACATGGGGGATATTTTGAATTTAGTTTTGATGAACAAGTAGCTTATTTCAAAAAAGTTCTAGATGGAAAATCAATCCCTTCTGACTCTGATAGGATTCCTTCAGTAATTTCTTTAAATCAACCAAGTTGGCTCGGTGAAAGCCTTTTGGTTGAGGGATATAATAAAACTTTACAAGCATTTATTGATTCAGAGGTGGGTGGTGGTTATCTCTATAGTCAAACAGACTATACTAAAATTAAAGAAGCTAAACAAGAAAAACAATTAATGTGGTTAGTAATAAGTATTGCTATAGTTCTCTTAATTCTATCTTTATTGATATATGTGTTGATCAAAAGAAGAAAGAAAAGATAATATTCATACTCCCGAATTTCTATTTATCTATTAGTAATTTAACGGCATCACTTTCTTGCACAGAAGCTCAAAAACTTGCTCCGCTAACGCTACGCACCTTCCCCACTCCACTTCGTTCGTAGGTCAGGGTACATAACAGCGATTAACCAGTTACGTTCCGTTTGCCCACTCCGTTTCACTCGTAGTCAAACTCCACTCCACCCAAATTTCAATCCAGAATTTTACACTTCGTTAATTAATTCTACCCTAACCTGCACGGGCTGTGGGGTGCCTCATCCCAGTTGCCACCCATTTGAAACTTCGGTTAATCGCGATGTTATATTCAATTTTTGGATTACTTAGAACGGGAAAGAGAGAGGGGCTTAGTCCTTCGGACATTTTGCCTTTTACTTCGTAAAAGAATTTATAGGAAGGGGCGTCAAGATAGTCTTTTTCTACGAAAAAGAAATTTATACACTTCTCAAATTCTCTGATGGCTTTACCTCTGATATTTTTCTAGCCAATAAAAAACTTACAATCATAGATACAGCAACAATCATAACAAAATACTGCAAAATTTCAGTCATGCTGATGCTAATTGGAATCGAAATTATTGACTTACTCAATCCTAAACTGGAAATCTGAATATCTATGTTTCCAAATAAGCCAATAATAATAAAACTTATAATTAGTCCGATAAAAAAGCCAAATATTGTCTGGATAAAAAGTTCCAATGTTATTTGTTTTGTTATATCTGTTTTAGTCCATCCAACCGACCTCATTACAGCAATATCTTTTTTTCTTTCCAGTAGATTTACTGTATTTATTTTAAGCAAGATAAGAATAACTATCAATGTCATCATCCCAAGACCAATATAATAAAATTTAGTAAAAATGTTAACTACGTTGGAAAGAGAGGCAGAAAGCGAATTACCGGAAATAGCAATAATTTCACTATTTAGTTGCTTAATCTCATTCTTGATTTGCTTTTCATTTGATAGCTCATCTATTTTTAAATAGATTTGATTAAATCCACTTGTTCCCAAGAGATCATAAGCTTCTTCTGCTCTTATGTAGATATTAGATGAGAAGATCTGACCTTCTTCACTTGATAAAGTGCCTACCACTTTGAATGTTTCATCTCCAAGAGAAATATTGCTACCAACTTTCCAATTATTAAATTTGGCAAAATGCTTCTCAACCACTGCTTCATATTCATTCTTCAGAAATCTTCCTTTGTATATTTGAGACGCTTTTTTCCTAAAGATTTCAGAATTTTCTTCTAGTCCTTCAATTGAAACGAATCCATCCTTGTCAAAACTCCAGAGAATAAGTGAACCAGAAATATCCTGCACATGAGCTAATGATTTTATTTTTGATATTTCTTCTTTACTAAACAATCCTTTTCCAAAAGGCACCCTTATGTCTGAAGTTGATTTTGTAGCATTAACTGATTTTTGCAGAACCATATCTGAGCCAGTATTTTCAAATGGTTTGTATATTCCTAATGAATATGCGTTCATCACACCTGAGAACAGGAAGAGAATTGATGTGACAATAGCAACTGTCAACACGATTGTTGCTGTTCTTGATTTTCTTTTCACTAATTCTTTGAAAATATACTTAAGATACATTTTATCCCTTTCTGAATTTTTTAATCAAAAACCAAGCAATTATCCCAACAACCGCAAAAATTCCTGCCCAAACAATCAACACATTCATGTTATTGCCACTTTTTGGGTTGTCTGAAACGGAAATCTCGGGACTATTGTTTAATTTGCTTGAGATTACATTATCTAAATCTTCTTTTGTCCATTGTTGCCCCTCAAACCATTGAAAAGTAACATCTTTTCCATTTATACTATATTGATATTCATCATCTATCAGGACATTCATATGCGCTGTTAATCCATGCTCTTGGGCATATTTCTCTCCTTCATTGCTTTCAAGGTCAAGCCACCTGACATTCACATCAGGATATTTTGAAGTTACCTCTTTTATGGCATTAACAGTTGGTTGCATAGGTCCATGGCTTATCACGCCCAATACAACAACATCAACGTCTGAAGAGGCAGATACTGCTGAAACCAGTAAAAAGAGGCTCAAGATTAGTATAGTAAAAAATTTGCTCATCTTATAACACCCCCATCTTTCATTTCAATGATTCTGTCTGAGTTTTTAGCTATCTCGTTGTCATGCGTGACCATTACGACAGTAAGCTCTTTTTCTCTGTTTAGCTCTTTTAAAAGTTCTATGATTTTTTTTCCTGTTTTTGAATCAAGATTGCCGGTTGGCTCATCTGCAAAAAGAACTTTCGGATTGTTTATCAATGCCCTTGCTATTGCTACTCTTTGTTGCTCTCCGCCAGACAGCTCATTTGCATAATGGGTTAATCTGTGCGATAATCCAACATCTTTAGCAATTTTTCTCGCTCGCTCAATCATTTCATTCTTGCTGATGTTTAAAGGAAACAATGGAAGAGCAATATTTTCTATAATGTTTAATGTTGGTATAAGATTGAATGACTGGAAAACTACGCCTACATTTTCCCTTCTGAATAAAGCAAGCTCATCCTCATTCATATTAGTTAAATCGCTTCCATTATATGTTATTTTTCCACTATTAGCTTTTTCAAGTCCTGCCAAAAGTCCAAGCAAAGTACTCTTTCCTGATCCTGAATGCCCCTGAATGCCTAAAAATTCTCCTTTCTTTATTTTGAATGAAACATCTTTAACTGCCTCAACCTTATTGAATGTTTTTGATAGATTTTTGATTGTGATCAATTCATTCATTTTTTAGCACCTCCATCGCTTTTAATTTGTTTATTTGGTTGGTTGTGATAATTGCTGTTAATATTCCTATAATTATTACAACAACAAATGATAGTATGGCATATGCGGGTTGGAATTGTATAGGTAATAGATAGGTCTGCACAGTATCCACAAGATTTGGGTTAGAAGCTAAAAAATGAGGATATGGATTAAGCTCCCATGGTATGCTTATTGAGATTTTTGTTCTTGCTAATAACAATATAGTTATGAAAGAAACTATGATGCCTAAAATATAACCTGCAAAAACCTGTAATATTGTTTCCATCCCGATTTCTTTTTGTATATCTTTCTTAGTGAAGCCAATACTCTTCATTATTCCAAATTCTTTTTTTCTCTGGATTATTGCGTGACTCATACTTTTCATGATTATCAGAACAGAGCCAATTATCGTGATAATAGAAATAAATAATATCAGTTTATCTGACAAAACAAAAAGAGAGGATATTTGGTTTTCAAATGATTCCGGCGTATAGATGTTGTAGCTTCCAATTGTCTTACCTGTTGGAGTCTTTCCACCATTCAGGGATTCTTGATTCAGAAGATTTTTCAGCTTTCCAGCAACAGCATTGATTTTAGTTTGTTCTGTATCCACAAAAATAATATTTATATCATCTTGGTTAAATTCTTCTGTTTCCTGTAAATTCTTAGAATCAAATGCAATTCCTTGAGCAGACTCCAGATTCATGAAAAAATCAGAAGCAATAATATCTTTCCCATAACCTTTGACAATTCCAGAAACTCTAAATTCTTGTTCTGATATCTCTAATTTCTGCTCAATTTTAAGATTATATTGCTCTGCATAAGTTTTTTCAATCAGCACCTCATCATCAGATTGAGGAATTTCCCCCTCAACAATGCCGGCTTTGAGCTTTGTCCCAAGAGAATCATCCCAATTTACTCCTAAAACTCTTTTAAAATTATCATTATCAAATACCCATAAAGAAAGGCCATAAGAGATATCCTTAATACCTTCAATTGTTTCTATTTCATCAATGAGATTGTTCCTTATTGGTGCTAGTGAACAAGATGTAACTGCACCAGTGGTATTCTCTGGAACATTTCCATTCTTTTGAATGATGATACTACTTTGCATCTTTTCAAACGGCAATCTTGAGGCTTCCTTATACGCAGTTCCAAGTGAGTTTAATGTAATTAACATTACTACAACCAATGCTATAAGTATCACATTAAGCATATACTTTTTCTTCCTCTTTGAAATCTCTTTCCAAGCATAGTCAAATGTCTTTGTCATATAGTATCATAGGATGAAACACCCTATATATTTTTCTGAAACACCTTATTTAGCTGTTTCAAATCTTGAAACCCTATCAAACCAATGAGAAACATTTTTAAATTATGCAATATAATCATATTAGGTTGATATAAAATGGAAATTACTAATAAAAAATTGATTGTTGCTATTGGACTATTATTTGCTCTAGGTGTAGCTCTTGCGTATTCTAATGCATATTGTGCTGTTAATATGGGACATATGTTTGCACCATTACTATATGGGATTGCATTAATTGCTCTTGCCACAGGTGGAGCAGTAGCATTATTATTCCAATGGAAAGTGGATAGGATACAGCTTGAAAAAGTTATCAGTATTCTGCCTGATGATGAAAAGAAAGTGCTAAAAATCATAATTGATAAAAAAAGCATTTCACAGACAGAACTAAAATATCTTTCTGAACTTTCAAAAGTAAAAGTATCAAGAGTTGTTTCCAAGCTTGAACAGAGAAATATCATTGAGAAGAAACCATACGGAAATACCAATCTGATTATAAGAAAAATATGATATGTTCTTTTCAAAAAAGAACCAAAACAAGACGCCCCTTCTATCTTCTTTTTTTAGAAAAAAGAAGCAAAAAATCTGACGCCCCTCTCTCGTCCTTCGGACATATACACTCCCTGCGGTCGAATTTATCAGTAATCCAAAAACTCTAAAATTTTCCTACGGAACGTTGCACTAAATTTTAGGTCTTCCCTTTGGTCAGACGAATATAACAGCGATTAAGAGATTTCGAAGTCTTGCAGACTTCTCCATCCAAATTCGGTTTTGTGGGTTGCCTCAAAACCGAACTTCTCTTAATCGCGATGTTAAGCTTAATTTTATCCCAAAGCATAGTGCTAACCGCACAATTTATATTTCTATTCTTCTTTCTTTAACATATGCCTAGAATATTTCCTAATAAAGAGTTTAAATCGCAATCTGAAATAGCAAAGAAATTCCCTTATAAAGTAATTACGCATGCCGTATCAAATGAAAATACATTCAAAAAAATAATTACTGAAAAGAAAATTACTCTTCCAGAAAATAGAACTAAAAAAACTCCTTTAATGGAAAACATTCTTGGTATTCAAAATTGTTCTTATTTTAGTGCTGGATTTGATTATAATTCTACTTTTCATCATTGGTCTTATTCTTTTCTGTTTAGAAAGACAATCTTAAAGAGATCTAATTTTAAGTTTTTTAAGACCTATTTAATTAGTCAATCATGGATGAATTTTTTAAGATACTTAAGAAATAATGATCCAAAAACATTACAAGAATTTAAAAATAAAAATATTAGAACAAGAAAAGAGATTAAAATATTTTTAGAACGTGACGCTTGCAGTTTTTGGAACATTGAAAAAGAATTAAATGATTTATTGGAAAAACATCCTGAAAAGAAAAGAATAATTAACAAAATAAGAACATTTGAGAAACAGAAAACAATAAAGAATTCATATGCCCCAAAATATGTTGGCACGCATTATTATGATTCTGATAATGTTAGAAGAATGGAAATAATTTCTTGTAAAAATGTATCTCTTAATTCTAAGGAATTTATTGGAGTTTATGTTCAAAAAGAGAAATTAAATAAAATCATTCCATTCCTTAAAAAGAATTTTTCTAAGAACATTTTTGTATTTGATGGTAAAACTGTAAAGAGATTAAATGCTTTGGGATAAAACTTCTCGCTAACGCTCGACCCAGAGATAAACCCTAGGGCGTAAAACATCGTTAAGCTTAATTACTGCATTTTTATTTTGATTAACTTTATTAAGTAGAACTTCTAAATAATTATTGTATGGCACAAAAAACTTATTACGTCGACTCCTGTATCTGGCTAAATCTCTTCAAAAAAGAAGGAGATGAAACCAAAGGAGTGCCGTACTGGAAACTAGCGAAAGACTTTATTGAAGATGAAAATAACATCATTGTATCTACAATTGTGATAAAAGAACTTTCATTCAAAATTGAAGAAAAATTAAATTATGTGATGAAATTTTTCAAAGACAATGAATCAATAAAGATGATTAAGACAGTTCCTGAAGATTATGATCTAGCAAGAAAATTTGAAGATGAGGAGGAAGTCAAGATAAGTTTCTATGATTATCTTCACGTTGCAATCTCAAAAAGATTAAACATTCCACTAATCACAAGAGATAAAGACTTAATTGCTTTCGCAAAAAAGCATATTGAGGTTTACAGGCCAGAAGAATTAATCAATTAATTTGTTAATATCTTCTACATCCTTAAAACTTTTTATCTCTTTAGACAACTTCTTCTTAATTTCTCTCATTTCCTTGACTGAATCGCCAGTGTTTGGAATAATACCAACTAAATTATTCAAGACTAATCGTCTTACAGCATCTCTAACAACATCAGATCTACTTGAATAAATACCAGTATCTACCAAACCATCCATGCTTTCAACCAAACCATGACTTAATCTTACCTGAACTGTATCCATTACCATTGTAATGCAATAGTAATGGCTTAATTATTTAAATCTTTCGCTAGAAAACTGTTTTTTGTGCCATTAAAGTGAAAGTTCTATCTTATAAACTGAACCAAACGGAGTGCATAAAAACGCAGTAACTCAGCGCTTTGCATGCAAAGCTTGGGGTGGGATAAACCCCAGGGGACTTAACCTCGTTATGTTTAATTTTTTACCGCTAAAATGAGAATTCTAAAAACTAGAGGGGGACTTAATAAAAAATCATGTTAATCGATCTTTAGAATCCCTTATACCTGAATAAACAATATGAGCACCATGGTCTTCAACTTTGTATGTCTTTTCTAAAGAATTATTTCCAGTAAATTGGTCCTCAAATAATATTTTTGATCCATCCTTCCTTACAGCCATAATTATCGGTGCCACTTCCTTGTTGATCCAGTCAAAATTAATATTTTTTGGATTAGTATTCAAATAATTAACCAAAGAATACCAAGGTGCTTCTTGATCATTCCAAGATACATCCGAAAAATCAGCAGCTGCATAATTTCCAGCAGTCATGACATACCATTGTTCTGCTTCCCATGGGAATTTATACTGACGCTGGATAGGTTCATTTCCACTAATATCTGGGTCACACTGAATCAACCCAAAGATGGCTTTAATTTTTTTATCCTCTGGAATTTGATATTCAGATTCAAATAATTCCCTAATTGAATCATCTTGAGTTATTCCTTTATATCCCTTATAAATTGTTACAGGTACAGCTCCATCTTCATAAGCTACAATAAAACCCAAACCATATGCAACCCCCTTTCTATCTAAGACTGCTTTTAACCCATCTTGCATGGTTTGAAATAGCTCATCCACTAATTCTCTAATACGTTCTTTCGGTAACTTTTCTCTTACTTCAAATCCAAAAACTCGAGTCATAAGTCCATTAAGATTATTCAGTTTTATCAATCTTTTGGTAATTTAAAGTCTTAAGTCTCCCTTTCTTAAAAAAAATAATTCTCCGCGGTAAAAAACTTGTCGCTATGCTCCACCGGGACATAAAGTCTGGGGGACTTAACATCGTTATGTTCAATTTGGTTTCGGGCACTTTAATACGCATAGGGCAAAAAAAACAAAGTATTTAAACACAGATATAATAGTAGTAGATATATGAAAAAAATGAAAAAACACTATACTGAAGGTTATAGCGAAAATATTAGATTTAAAAGAGATAATATGCATAAACCCGAATTCATTCTGACTTTTGAAACTATCAGAAAATATCTAAAGCGAGACATGAAAATTCTTGAATTAGGGGCTGGAACTGGCGCATATTCCGTACAACTTGCAAAAGAAGGTTATGATGTTACAGCTCTTGAATTAGTAGAGCATAATATGAACATGTTAAAATTAAAAATAAAACCTAACATGAAAATAAAAACCATATTGGGAAATGCAACAGATTTAAAGATGATTAATGGTAAATTTGATATGGTCTTATGTTTGGGCCCTATGTATCATCTAAAGAATAAAGATAGATTAAAATGCCTAAAAGAATCTATTAGAGTGTGCAAAAAAAATGGAATACTCATATTTGCATTTATTTCAAATTACTTACCACTTGCAGATAATTTTAAAAAAAATATTAAAGAATTAATGAGAAATGAAAATAATTACACTTCAAACTTTCATCGCAAAGATGACGTTTTTACATTAGTAACAATTGATGAAATCGAAGAATTATTTGGAAAAGTTAAATTGAAGAAATTAGATTTGTTGTCTCCGGATGGGATATCAAGATTATTAAAAGATGAAATAAATAAATTTAATAAAAAACAATTTGCATTTTGGTTAGATTATTTGAGAAAAACAGCCAATGACCCTTCTTTGATTGGATATGGAGAACACTTATTATATATAGCAAAAAAATAAAAAAGTTTTTCCTCTCTATTAATAATTGGGGTGTTTGAGTTCTATAAACTAAGAGTTCAATCTTCTAAAAAAAGCAGATAAATCATCCATTAATATTTTCTTGTGTTTCAAAAATATCTTTTCTGCCAACTCTTGCTTTCTCAACAATTAACTTGATTCTTTTAACTCTAGTTTCTTCACGCTTACCTCTTAAAATCCATCTATAAAACATTTTTTTAGTAGAAGGTGGAAACTTATCAAAATTATCTTTTGCTTTTTTATCTTTATCCAAAGCTTTTTTTAATTCTGCAGGCATATCTGGATTTTTTGGAATTCCAAAATCATGAGTGGGTTTACTCAGACCTTCTTTGTAAAATTTCAAGCCAAGAGAAGTCATTTTTCCTTGTTTAATCAAATCTTTAGCATATCCGAGAGTGTTATCACTCCACTTACTATTTTTATTTCTTTTAGAAAAATTCCTTATGTACGTATCTTCATCTAATCTTTTAATTGTAGTATCAATCCAACCGAAACAAATCGCTTCCTCCATTAACTCTCTATGTGAGGGGGACGATTTACCTGTATGTTTCTTGTAAACTATAACAGAAACCTTATCCTCGCTATCATGATGCATTTCTAACCATTTTCTAAAATCATTCCTGTTGAATACAGTTATTGTCTTCATAGCACCATCATTAATCTTTGATAACATTTAAACTTTATGAGTTTTTCTTGCAAAAAAAACGTATAACATCTTTATAATCAATTCA
>Ga0209142_1001042_pt1 | contig 16441 bp, 9 predicted proteins | sample SaaInlV_120m_DNA_FD_184678 | JGI IMG/M metagenome (GOLD analysis project Ga0209142, IMG submission 184678) | Marine microbial communities from expanding oxygen minimum zones in the Saanich Inlet - Saanich Inlet SI074_LV_200m_DNA (SPAdes) (version 2) | ecosystem: Environmental > Aquatic > Marine >... | reverse complement strand
ATGGCATGAGCATGCACTAGACCAAGGGCACCACGTCCAGTGGAGTAATCCGCGTAAAGGGAAGCAGGTAGCCACTTTCAGCATCTACGTGGATGAGAAATATAACGGAAAAACCTACACTAACCGTAGGGTGATGCAGATTACCAAACGCACGATTGATAAAAAAGGCCAGGAGTTACTATTTCCAGAACTGACGGTCGAAGGGTGGTGGACCACACTGGATAACAGTGACCAAGATATTCTGGCACTCTACCGTGACCATGCGACCTCTGAGCAGTTTCATAGTGAAATCAAAACAGACCTCGATTTAGATCGTCACCCCTCACAGTCATTTGATGGTAATGACCTGATTCTAAGTATGGGATCCATGGTCTACAATATTCTCAGGTGGATTGGGTTGGCAGGGTTAATGGAAGAAGATTCCCCTGTGCGCCACACTGCAAAAAGACGGCGCATCAGAACCGTGCTACAGGAGCTGATTTATGTAGGTGCGCAGCTATACGAAAAGAGCCGCTTTCTGATTCTGCGTTTTGGAAAGAGCACATCGGCTTACACACCATTCCAGCGCGTATATCATCTGCTTGCCTATGGATAGTGCTCAACAGCAGGAAAAAATCAATCAAACTGCAGCTGCAGAGGGTTAATTGTGGATAAAAAGCACAGTCAAATAAGAGTTATTCTTATTTGTAGTGATGGTGGCGTAATTATTGCGTCGCTATGATAATTTGAGATAGTTGACTGATGAATTTTTGCTTAAATTCACGTAGAAGCGGGTTGTTGGAAAATGGGATTTCGGATTCAGGTTCTATTATTTTACCGGGTGAGGCCTTAATATAATGTGTCTTCGCATAAAACATGATTTGTCAACAAAATTAAGTCTGTATTTTCGTCATTAAGCGCTGTATTTTTGCCTCTGAAGCTTGATAAGCGGCTTTTTCGTGCATAACTCAACACAGTAAAAAATAGCCGGAAACATTTATTCGTTAATTATCAACTCACTACAGCAAGACATCTTGCTGAGGCCGCACCCATTTTACCAGCAGTTAAGATGCTGAAATATAAAGAGTATGCAGGGGGCGATGTGTTTTATGAGTATGTAGATAAAGATAGTGGAACGAAGCTGGAGGTTGGTGGCATATACGAAAAAATAAATTCTCTGGTCAAGGCAAGAAAAGGTGACTTAGATGATTTCTTGAAGTGGGCATATGGGCACTTTCAGTGGCAGGCACATCGTTACGCAGCGTACGAAGAGTACGAAGAGTACAAGGGGTGGTCAATCTTCCAGTGGTATCTGAGTCATCGTAAACAGTGTATATGGAGGACGAGTGCATGATGTTTGATGATGAAGAGGCGAAGATTGATCGAAGAGGAAATTTGATTATCAGTTTTCCTCATGACCCTGCGTGTAAGCTCAAAATTACCCCATGGCAGGATGGGCTGAACTGTTTTGCATTAGAGAATGGCCAATGGGAGCGATTAGCAATAATGATGATGCCGATCATATCTGGAGCTGAGTTACCTGAGGGGAGTCATAAACAGTTCATCAAAAAAATCCCTCAAAGAGTAAGGCGTGCTGTCTCTGGGCTAAGGCATTACCAATTTGCGATGATGCAACTTGCTGCGAGAGATGACCGCTTTATGGATTTAATTGAGTCTACTCCGCAATTGGCATGGTTATTCACAGAGGCGTATTATATGGATCCTGATCGATGGACAGATTTCTTTGAAGAGGGAATATTGACTCAGAAGCAAACTGTAATTATGAAGGTTCTTTTTGGCTGGTCATCAAAATCTGCCTTGAAAGTAATGCGGAAAATTAGAGTAAAAAAGGGGAGCGACAAGGAACTCAATGCTATTCGGTTCCTCTTTCAATCGGATGACCGCGTCAGATTTGTTCGTCACATGAAGATTATTCCAACTCACTATCTCAGTATACTGAGGACGTTTCCTGAATTGACCAAGCATAAATTGCTAGAACAGTTTAAGGATCCTGATTATGAAGGAGGTATTATAGCTGCTATTGCAGAGGTAAATCGATTCAATGACTGGCAGCGAGATATTGAAAGAATGGGGCGGGTACTTGAGCTTGACCATCTGGAAAGCAAGATTGGGAGTGTAGAGAGTAGTAACCAAATGCGAGAATTTCATGATGAGGTGACAGATGAATATAACAAGCTGATTCAACAGCGCAGAAGTGTTTCATTGAAAGAGAGGTTCAAGAACTTTCCACCGCCTCCGTATGGGGGCACTGACTCAATTCTGCCAATCACAGATATTGACGATCTAATTGAGGAGGGCGCAAGTATGCGGCACTGTGTTACTTCATACGCGAGTTTAGTTGCAGAAGGTCGATGTTATATCTACAGAGTCATTTCCCCTCAACGGGCAACTATGGAGATTCGACTTGGTGGGCAACCTAGCATTTCACAACTGAAATTGGAAAGAAATAAGGAGCCATCTGATGAGTGCTGGAAGCATGTGCAGTCATGGTTTGATCAGGCTGTTAAGAGAGAGTTGAAAGTAGCATGAGTATGCTGCCAGCAATCTGTGAGGCCTCTGAAATTTTTGTTATTTGACCGTCGTTTTGTGGTATTTTTTCTCTATTAGTAGTGGAAGAGCTGGCGAAAGCAGAAAGAGCATAGTATGGGTTTAACTGCCAGGTGAATGAGTTTTTTTGTCAGCAAAGAGATTTTGATGTATTGCAGTGATGTGTAAAGCACAGTGTGTGCTGTAGTATTCTGATCTTATCTGCGGAGTCTATTGAAATTGTAACTAAATATTTAGTGGGAATAATTAACTTAGCATGAAAATCATATACAGCTCATCTTTTGACCAGAAAGTACAATCCGGTAATCTCTCGATGGGGAAGGCTGCATTAGGCAGCAAAGTTAGAGCTAACGCACACCACAACAACAAGAGATTGAGATCAGGCTCGACAAAATACTATAACATTCAATATATTATTCTGTAACATTTTGTAACTTACATCCTTATTTTAATCCAATATAATTCTCAACCATGGATCACAAACAACACCTGCTCATTGTCGATTATGATTTAGGAATTCGGGGCTCGTACACTTCTGGAAAAACAGAGCTGCGAGAGCAGTTGGCTGCCCGATTGCCGTGTAATTGAGATCGACTCCCGTACCCTACGTCGCTGGCAGAAACAGCTACATGAAAACCAAGAGACGAAAGACAAACGTAAAGAGTCAGCCTCCTTAAGGACCCCCGCAGATTGTTCCTATGCTGGCCGACAAAGGGAAATACATTGCCTCTGAGTCCAGTTTCTACCGAGTACTGGACGGTGTTTGTCAACCAAGTCAACCGTAGAGGGCGTGCGGAATTACCAAAAACCATAGTTTCTATCTCAATTGAGAATTCTATAATAATATAATAGTTAACAAGGCAAAAAGTGTGGCAAAAATAGTTATTCTTAGCGGAGCTGGTATAAGTGCTGAATCAGGTATAGAGACATTTAGAGATAGTGATGGTCTTTGGGAAGGATATGCTATTGAAAAAGTAGCTACAAAAGGTGTATTGAAGAGTAATCGTGCAGAAGCAATAGAGTTTTATGATAAAAGAAGACTTAACCTTGAAGATAAAAAGCCAAACTATGCTCATAAGGTAGTGGCAGAGCTAAAAAACAAGTACCAAGATGAGATCGCTGTTATTACTCAAAATGTCGATAACCTGTTTGAAAAGGCAGGAATTCATCATGATGATATTACCCACCTGCATGGATTCTTAACAGAGCTAGAGTGTGAGAAGTGTGGGCTTGTTTATGATATTGGATATCAAAAGGTAGAAGATAGTTTTAATGGCAAGTGCCCAACTTGCAGTAGCCCAAAAATAAGACCAAATATAGTAATGTTTGGAGAAGTAGCAATAGAGTACAAAAAATTGGAGAGTGAGCTAAAACAGTGTGAACTTTTAGTAGTAATAGGAACAAGTGGTAATGTGCTTGATGTCAATACTATGGTACGAAGTACACCAAGCTCTATCTTAAACAATTTAGAAGCAAATGAATATATTGATGATAGCATTTTTACAAAAGTACTGTATAAAAAAGCAACAGAAGCTATAGAAGAAATAAAAGAAGAGATAGTAAAACTTGTCAAACAAAAGTATTACTATCAGTGTGGTAACTGTAAGGCAGAGTATATGTTTTATAAGGAGTTAGATGGTTTTGATTGTACTGTATGTATGCAGAAAATTAACATGGTGTGGTAAAAGATTTAGATTATTAAATTACAAGAGAATAAGGAGTAGATAATGAGTGAAGATGAAATTAATGAAGTTAATTTAACTGATGATGAAAACATAATAGTAGATTTTATTAAAGGTGAGCGTATGTCGCCTGCAATACGGAAATTTAGGGGTAATTTATTATTGTTATTAAAATTCTTTATCGATAATAGTGATAAAGAAATTACAGAAAAGATGGTGAAAGAAGAGTTAGGCAAATTACAGGCATGGCTTCACGCAGGAGCTCTATTTCACAACGACCAAGTTGAGTTCAGTGATAAATATATATTTAAATTTCAAAATGGTCTTATGAGTTTCAAAATAACTACAGATAGCGCAAAAAATGTAATTAAACAATTTGCGGAACTACCTGAAAAGTCAGTGCTAGCTCCTGGCTTAATAGAGCCGAAAAAAGAGCATATTGAAAAAGCACTTGAATATTTTGAAGATTTCGATAAATGCAAAGTAGATTCCAAAAATAATCTTACGGTTAATATAAAAAATGTTCGGTATAAAGCAAAATGTATTGTACAAATAGCATATGCTATAGCAAATAATGTCGTTGATGATTATTTGAATGCACATTTATATGATCCTGGTACATATAAAAAAGAAGTAATAAGAATATTGGAAAATGAAGGGTATGAACTGGAGGGAAAAAGTCAAAGGAAAATAAATAAAAGTTCATATAAACCACTACTTCACCCTCCCAAGCACCCCCTAAATCAAATACTATACGGTCCACCGGGTACGGGAAAAACTTACAATACAATTGACAAAGCTATAGTGATATTCGATGAGGAGTATGATGGTAAGGTTGAGGCATGCAGTAACTTAAAAGAATTGTATAAACAATATAATGAAGCTAAGAGAGAAGATAATTCAAAAGAGAAGCGAAAAAATAAGAGAGATTCTTTAAAAGAGCTATTTAAATATTATAAAGATAAAGAGCAAATAGAGTTTGTAACATTCCATCAAAGCTATGGGTATGAAGAGTTTGTAGAGGGAATAAAAGCTAAAACAACAAGCACAAACGAAATTATCTATAAAGTTGAATCTGGTATCTTCAAAAAGCTATCTGAAAGAGCAAGAGGTAACAAAGATAAACGCTATATCCTAATAATAGATGAGATAAACAGAGGGAATATATCAAAAATATTTGGTGAGCTTATAACTCTGATAGAGGATAGCAAACGACAAGGCAAAGGTGAGCATATAGAGATCACACTGCCATATAGTAATGTAAATTTTTCAGTACCCTCAAACCTATATATCATAGGCACTATGAATACAGCAGATAGAAGTATTGCCCCGATAGATACAGCACTAAGAAGAAGGTTCGTATTTAAAGAGATGCAGCCTAAGTCAAGTCTACTGCATGATAAAACAGTTATAGATGATCAAGACATAAATGCCACAATAATATTAGATATAGACTTAGAGAAATTATTAACAGCTATAAATGCAAGAATAGAGATCCTATACGATAGAGATCACACCATTGGTCACGCTTATTTTATAGATATAAAAACCTATAGTGATCTTCATTTCGTATTTCAATATAAGATACTTCCATTACTTGCGGAGTACTTTTATGAGGACTGGAAGAACATAAAAATTATATTAAATGAAGAAGATGAAACTAATGGATTTATTCAAGAGCAAAAGGAGATAAAAAAATATCTGCCAAACCAACAAAATGGTAAAACCATATATAAGATAAAAGATGGATTTACTCCAGATGACTTTAAAAGAATCTATAGCAAAAAAGTAGCAGAATAGGTGTAAATCTATATGAGTAAAGAGACATTTACAATTAGTGAATATGGACTTATAGGTACAGATGATCTAGTAGAGGGATACAATAAGTTTACATCTAGAAAAGTGCCTGCAGAAGTATTTGACGATCTAGTAAAGTTTGCAAAAATGGATGACGGGAAAGATGTCTTTACTTTTAGTGGTAATGGAAAATATCTACAGGCTAAAAGTTATGTCGGTACTATCCAAACTAATAGTGGATATCATATAGAGATACTTCCAAAGATATATGGAGGTCAAGATAGTGAAGAGAGTGCTCAAAAAATATTTTTAGAGCTACTTCGTATACTCTATAAACTGCCAAAATCCATACATAGAGAAAATGCTAATTTTCAAAATGAGAAGATCCCTATATTAGAGATATTTATCTCTATGTTTTTAGACGAAGTAGGATATATCCTAAAAAAAGGTTTAAAGTCTGATTATATAGAGCGGCAAGATAATCTGCACTATTTAAAAGGCAAGCTTTTAGTAAAGGAGCAGATCAAAAGAAACTATATTCATAAAGAGAAATTTTATGTGGAGTATGATGAATATACGCCAAATAGAGTGGAAAATCGGCTTATTAAGTCTACTTTAAAGTATCTGGCAAATATCTCTTCATCTTTTGAGAATATTAGGCTGCTCCGCATGTATCAAGAGCATATATATAGTGTTGAGTACTCACAAAACTATGAAGCAGACTTTAGAAAGTGCAAAACAAATACAAGAGGAATGGAACACTATAAAACGGCTCTGATCTGGGCAAAAATATTTCTGAAAAAAGAGTCATTTAGTAGCTTTAGTGGGGAGACGATTGCTTTCTCTATCCTCTATCCAATGGAGAAACTTTTTGAGAGTTATATGGAGCATAGACTACAGATGGAGTACCAAAATCATCAGGTACAAGCACAAAATGGTGAAGAGACTTTTGTTGAAGATGACGCAAAAAATAAACTCTTCGGTGTACGCCCTGATTTTATAATTAAAGAAGGTGACGATTTTAAATTAGTAGCAGATGCTAAGTGGAAAATTATAGAAGAGAATAGTAGTTTTAGTCAGAATGACTTTTACCAACTTTTTGCATATCAAAGCATCTACAAACCAAAAGAAGCTTTAAGGTTATATTACCCTATGAGTAACGGTTTTAAAAATCCAAAAAAGTTTACATATTTTGATGGCAGTAAAATAACTGCTGTCCCAATTAACATGAATGATCTATTAAATATAGCGTATTAGTTCCAACTAAATCTGATGTTCATATGCCAATGGTGAATTACACTGTACGACGAAATTATGGTCTAGATAATGAAACTATGATTATTTATGATTGCCATAAGGAATTAATATACTAATCGCAACAACAATATAGGATTAACTAATGTATACAAACACCAATAACACCATCGTCTACTCTCCATCAGATCTATGCCTATTTATGAAATCACCATTTGCCAGTTGGATGGAGCATGCTAGATGTTTAGATCCTGAGTTCTCTATTAAGCCAGATGAGAGAGATATTGTTCTTTCTCTATTAGCTGAGAAAGGTGATAAACATGAATTGGACATATTACAAAAATTTAAAGAAGATAAGTTTAATGTTGTAGAAATTAGTGATGATAATAAAGATAACATGGTGGCAGATACTATATCTGCTATTCATTCTGGTGCAGATGTTATCTTTCAAGCAACATTAGAATTATCACCATTTAAAGGGTATGCTGATTTTTTAGTTAAAGTTCCTCATGATAATGGAGAAAAAGATTCAAAACTTGGTAACTATCACTATGAGGTTTGGGATGCAAAATTGGCTAAATCTGTTAAGCCATATTTTGTAGTACAACTCTGCTGTTATACAGAGATGTTAGAAGCTATTCAGGGAGTGCAAGCAAAACATATTGTAGTTGCTTTGGGTAATGGCACTAATGAAAAACTATTAACCAACGATTATTTTCATTACTATCTAGGATTAAAAGAGCAATTTTTAGCTATGGCAAATAGCTTTGATAAAGATAAAATGCCAGATCCATACCTTTCAAATGAGTGGGGGAGGTGGTCAGGCTATGTTTCTCAACTTTTAGAAGATATCGATCACTTGAGTCGAGTTGCAACTATAACTAAAAATCAGGTAAAGAAGATAGAACAACATGGTATATCAACTATGCAGGCTCTAGCCGAAAACTCTGAAGATTCTATAAAAGGTATTTCAGCTAACATTTACCAACGCTTAAAATCTCAAGCAGCAATTCAAATTCGTAGTTCAGGTAAAGAAGTGCCAGATTACGAAATCCTCCCAGAAATAAAACAGCGTGGGATTGGTTTGGCTATGTTGCCACCACACTCTGATCAAGATCTGTTTTTTGATATTGAAGGTTATCCGTTAATTGATGGTGGTTTAGAGTATCTATGGGGTGTAACCTACTTTGATGAAAATGGTGATCGACAGTTTAGAGACTTTTGGGCACATACTCAAGAACAAGAGAAGCAAGCCTTTCAAGAGTTTATTGAGTGGGTCTATAACCGTTGGCAACAAGATCCAACTATGCATATTTATCACTATGCTAATTATGAAATTGCCGCTTGTCGTAAGTTAATGGGGCGTTATGGGGTATGTGAGAATAAAGTTGATCAGCTGTTGCGTAATAATGTTTTTATTGACCTATATACAGTAGTTAAAAACTCAATGTTAATTGGTGAACCACGCTATTCAATCAAGAATGTAGAGCATCTATATAGAGAAGCTCGTGATACTGAAGTATCTACTGGTAGTGATTCAATTGTTATTTATGAGAAGTTTCTGGAAGAGATTGGTGATGACTTAGGCAAAAAACCAGCTAGTGAGGTATGGCAAGAATCAAAAACTTTAACAGATATCCGTGATTACAATATAGATGATTGTGACTCTACTCAAGAGTTGGTAGATTGGTTACGAGAGCGTCAAACAGAGGCAAGTATAGAGTGGAGCGCTAACAATGAACCTCAAGAGATAGACCAAACAAGTAAGATAGAAGAGGTGTTTGATCTTAGAGATAAGTTGTTATCTCGAGCGAATAAGATAAAAGAAGGCAATCAAGAACGTGAAGTGTTAGAAACTCTTGCTAGATCTTTAGAGTTTCATAACAGAGAAGCAAAACCAACTTGGTGGAGGTTGTTTGATAGGTTAATGCTAGATGCTGATGAGCTTTTAGCAGATTCTGACTCTCTAGCTGGTTGTACTCGTACTGCAGATAAAGAATATAAACCAACTTCTCGTGCGAGAAACTTAGCTTACACCTATAGTTTTGATATTAACCAAGAGTTTAAACACCTTAAATTAAGTAGTGTATATGTTATTGATGAAGATAATCGAAATTTTGAGAAACAAATAACAGCAAAAGTAATTAAATTAGATTTAAAGAATGGCGTAGTGGTGTTTACTACTAGTAAAAAGGAGCTACCACACAAAATAGCATTAATTCCAAATGAATATATTAACCCAGAACCAATTCCAACTGCTATAGCTAGAGTTGCTAGTGACTTGAGTGATGATTCAAATAGTCATCGTGCTTTACATGATTTTTTAACCTGTGCTACTCCAAGAATTAAAGGTCATAAAGGTGGCGAGTTAGTTGAAGATGGAGACTTAGATGGGTTAATCAATGTTGTTAGTAATCTTGAAAATAGTTACTTAACAATTCAAGGTCCTCCAGGCTGTGGCAAAACTCATTCAGGCAAACATATTATTGCTAGCTTATTAAAACAAAGCAAGAGAGTTGCAATTACCAGCAATAGTCATAAAGCGATAGATAATCTATTAATTGGGGTTGCTGAGCTGGTAGCCCAAGAGAATATTACTGCTGACTTATTTAAAGCTAAAATCAACTTAGATGAAAAGCTAACAGCATTAGGTGTTAAAGGTATTAAACCTGCAGATATCAATGATAATATTACAGATGATGACGTAACTGCAGTTGTTGTTGGAGCAACGGCATGGGGTATTGCCAGAGAAGAGTTAGCTGGTCTATTTGATTATCTGTTTATTGATGAAGCAGGTCAAGTTGCAGTTGCGAACTTAATTGGCATGAGCCAAGCTGCAGATAATTCGGTTTTAATGGGTGATCAGATGCAGCTATCACAACCTACTCAAGGTTTTCACCCAGGAAAAAGCGGCTTGTCCACTCTCGATTATCTGATGGGTGATAACTCGACTATCGCAGAAGATAAAGGTGTATTCTTAGGTACAACCTATCGCATGCACTCACAGGTAAATCAGTTTATCTCAAAAGCAATATATGACAATAGACTTCATGCACACAAAGATAATGATAGACAAATTGTTAAGCAAGCATCAAATACAGACTCTAGCCTAGTTAATAAAGAAGCTGGAGTTGTTTATATTCCTGTAGATCATTATGGTAACACCCAATCTAGTCTCGAGGAGATAGAGGTAGTTAAAAAAATAGTTAGTGAGGTAACAGGCAATAGCTTTACCGACAAAGATGGTAAGCAACACAAAATTAGTTCGGAAGATATTTTAATTGTTGCACCATATAACCATCAAGTAAACCTACTTAAACAAGAACTAGATGATAAAGCTAAGATTGGAACAATAGATAAATTTCAGGGGCAGCAAGCACCTGTGGTTATATTGAGTATGTGTGCCAGCAGTGCAAGTGATTCACCGCGTGGTTTAGAGTTTTTATTAGATAAGCACAGACTGAATGTTGCAGTATCGCGAGCACAAAGTTTAGCAATAGTTGTTGCTAGTTCAACACTGACTGACCAGTTAGGTGATTCACTAAAGAGTATGCAGTTGGTAAATACTTTCCAGATGCTCAAAGATTATGGTAAGTGAAAAATTCTACTAATGTACAATTTTGCTCCAATGAGCGAACATTGAAGACAAATGCTCTGGTATTGTGTCCTCGCAAGCGTTTGTATTTCCTCATGGCCCAATGGACTATGACGCGATCAAGCTGCGGGGAATATAACCCCAAGAGATTTAATGAACTCAGCATACATATGCAAGATAAATGGAAAGTCGAAAGAGTTGTTGTTGCATAACCTTAGAGTCAGAAGATAATAGTGAAGTAATATTTATAAAAGGAGTCAAGAATGAGTTCAAATATATTTGAAGAGTTAAATTTAAATGCCCCAAAATTTTACAAAGAGTTGATAGCTGATATAGAGAATAACCATGCAGATATAAGAGGAGCGCTTAAAGAGAATAATATAAATAGAAAAAACAGATTTAATGAAGACTTTATAAAAAAACATATTGTCATTTTTATAAACTATTTTGCAAAATTGCGTCTCAATAGACTTAATACATTTCGTGATAGTTTTCCTAGCAACAGAAGGCCTATAGGTAGAATATATCCTGTAGATTTAACTATAGCAAAAAAATTACTGATAGTTATGGTGTCTTTATGTAAGAACTTTTGGGATTATAGTGCTGTAAGAGAATTTATTCTAGATAATTATGAACATGATGAAAAATTATTAAAAATCATTAATCAAAAATTAATTGAGGCGGCTAATGATGAATATCATTATATGCACTTATCGAAAATGCCTATAGAGAATGCAATAATCTATAAACGAAAAGCCATTGATGAATTTGCAAAATATTTTGAGGAGCTGAATGTCTTAGAGAATAGTTATAAATATTTGGTTGGTGAGTTTGTAAGAGAAAAATTAGTATTTTCCGGGTCTTACGGTGAAAGTTATATTATAACAAAATACCATATAGATGCTTTTTTAGGTTATGTAGACTGTAGGGATAAAGGTCTGGATTTTCTCCTGAAAGCCCTTGATGAGATTAGCTGTTTCAATGTTGCGATTGAATATGAAGAAGTTTGTCCAGATGAGTATTCATTATTTAGTGCTTGCCAGTATTTTATATCTGAAATTTCAAAATTAATATTCAAAAAAGCGCAAAGCCAAGATGATTTTGATGATATAAGGAATTATTACGATGACTATGATAGCGATAATTTTGATCTTACAATGGGTGAGATAAAGGCAAAATATATTATGGGTTAATATGGCTGGAAAATTTGCTGTATCTGATGAGATAGATGTAAAAGTAAAATATAAAGTAATCTATAGTCGCATATGACTGCCCTGATTTTAGAGGAAAAAACATTATTTAATTATCACCGATCTTCATAGCGACAGTACTTGGCGCATGCCTGTTGCATAATAATTCTATCGTAAATTTAAACAGGAGAATTAGTGTGAGACGCAGAATACATAGACACAGTAATGATTGCTCTAATTTCAGTAATACTATGAGCCAGTATGATTCAATTATTAAGCGGTGGGTTTTGCGGTTATTAGTAGAGGGTGATCTTAATAAAAGCTTTATAGAGAGTAATAGGCATAATGTGTATGCCCAATTTAGTAATGATGATCTTGCTGAGTTTATTGGTGTTTTGCACTTAGAGGATGATGAATTATCTTTATCAGAAATAAGACAAAAAATAGAGGAGCTATGGAAAAAAAGTGAAGATAATGATAATAATGACTTCTTAGATAGTGCTTTAGAGAAGAATATTGAACAGCTTCAACAGGCATTAAATTTATCAGATTTGGAGTGTGAGGTTCTGCACTTTATAATTTTAGCTAAGAGTTATAGCATGTTAAAAGAGACGGTAGATCTTGTTGATGATGTTAATACATCTCAAGCAGCAGAGCTAATTGCCATTGCCTTAAACCATCCTAAAGGTAATGTTACGCAAGTTTTAAATAACAGGTCACTTTTGCGTAGATCTGCATTGTTAGAAGTTGAAAGCAGTCCATATATTTTTAGTAGTAAATTTGAGCTGCTTTCTGGTTTAGATGATCAGCTTTTTTCTGAACAAGCTAGTGTACTTGGGTTGGTAGAGCATCTAATTACACCCGCAAAGCCAACATCCTTAACTATTGCCGACTTTGATCACTTGGAGTATAAGCTTGAACGGGTTAGAGCTTATCTGAAAGAAGTAATGTTGCGTAAAACCAGGGGAGTAAATATCCTCCTTTATGGTGAACCTGGCGTTGGTAAGACTGATTTTGTACGTACTCTTATTCAAGATGATTCGTTTGGAATGCCAGCGGAACTTTATGAGTTAAGTGTTACTGACGCTGATGATGATGCAATATCGGGCAGCAAAAGATTTCAGGCCTATCGGTTAAGTCAAAAACTATTAAGCAATCAACCAAATACTGTGATTTTATTTGATGAGATAGAAGATGTCTTTCCAAATAGTAGTGGGATGGGAGTTTTGTCTATGATGTTTGGAAGAGGCAGATCAATCGTTAATCAAAAAGGCTGGATTAATGAAACGTTAGAGACTAACTCAACTCCTGCATTTTGGATTAGTAATGAGGTAGATCAGATAGATCCTGCATATTTACGCCGCTTTGATCTCGCTATTGAGATTCCATCTATGACAGCTAATGTGCGCAAACGGATGTTAAATAAAATACTTGACGATCTTCCTGTTAGCTCAATATGGGTAAATAAAATGGCACATCATAAACATCTGCACCCAGGTCAGATTAAAAGTGCTTATAAAGTAGTATCACACCTAAATCAAACAGATAACGCTATTGTTGAGCGTGAACTAGAAATTTTAATTGGAGAAACACAGCAAGTGATGGGTAATCCTCCTAAACCAGAGCAGAGTGTACAAACTCTTACCTCATATAGTTTGGGCTATCTTAACTCTAGCGAAGATTTATTTAGGGTAACAAAAGGTTTAGAAAAAATAAACTCTGCCAGAATTTGTCTTTATGGCAAACCTGGAACTGGTAAAAGTGCCTATGTCCAACACCTTGCTAAACAGTTAAATCAGCCTCTGATTAGTAAACGAGCTTCTGATTTGCTAGGAATGTATGTTGGGCAGACAGAGAAACAAATTGCACAGATGTTCAGGCAGGCAGAGGATGAAAAAGCTGTTCTATTTCTTGATGAGGGAGATAGTTTTTTACGAGATCGCACAGGAGCAGGTCGTAGCTGGGAAGTGACACAAGTTAATGAGCTGTTAGTACAGATGGAAAAATTTGAAGGGATTTTCATCATCTCAACTAATTTGATGGATGATCTTGATGCTGCAGCTCTGCGTCGTTTTGACTTTAAAATCAGCTTCGACTATATGACATCAGAACAATCATGGCAGTTGTTTCAACAAGTAGCAAAGGATCAACAAGTTGATCTTAGTGATGGAGATAAAAGAAAAATAAAAAACCAAGTTTGCAATCTTGCCAACTTAACCCCTGGTGATTTTATAACAATAGTTCGCCGCTATCGAGTGCTTGGTGGGTTAAATGATGCAGCTGAGATGGTTGATGCTTTATCTGTTGAGTGTTTGGCTAAACCTGATGCCAAAAAACGAAAAATTGGATTTGTATGAGAGGCGGCTGTTTGCTATCGGTTACAGTGCGGTGTTTGTCAACGAAAATATCCCTCTCTAAAAACGCGGAAACTTCAGGTTATAAGAAGCGAGCGATCATCCCAAATTGATACTCCCCCTGCTCAGGGGTGAGATCGATCTCAGCCTTCACTTGGTAGCCGCCACCCGGCACCACCGCCATCGGCTGCTCTTTTTTGCCGTAGATCTTATCGAGGGTAATCTCTCGATTTCCACTGGGGAGGATCAACTCCAGTCGATCCCCCGTTCCAAACTTGTTTTTTGCGACCAGTGTGGCCAGTTTTTGTACGGGGTCATAGTCGATGATCTCTGCTACATAAATTTGGCGATGCCCTTGAGAGTTACCCTGAATATAGTTCTGGTACGCCTCACTGTGGTGGCGTTTAAAGAAGCCATCGGTATAACCACGGCTGGCAAGGTTCTCCAGCTCGGCCAGTAGAGCGGTGTCAAAGCCACGGCCAGCTACGGCATCATCAATCGCCCTGCGATAGGATTGGCTGACGCGGCTGACGTAGTAGATTGATTTGGTGCGCCCCTCAATTTTCAGAGAGTCAACGCCGATCTCCACCAAGCGTTGAATATGCTCAACGGCACGTAGGTCGCGAGAGTTCATGATGTAGGTGCCGTTCTCATCCTCCTCTATCGGCATCGCTTCACCGGGGCGCCCCATCTCCTCGATCAGGATGCGTTGTGGCTCTGCTGGCGCAGGTATGGCTTTTTTTAGGTCGCCATTATCATCCTCCTCACTGGCCACCTCGTGGTACTCCCAACGACAGGCGTTGGTGCAAGTGCCCTGATTGGCGTCGCGATGGTTGATGTAACCGGAGAGCAGGCAGCGACCAGAGTAGGCCATGCAGAGTGCGCCGTGGACAAAGACTTCCAGCTCCATCTCTGGACACTGCTGACGAATCTCTTCCACCTCTTCCAGTGACAGCTCCCGAGAGAGAATGATGCGCTTAATCCCCAGCTGTTGCCAGAAACGCACGGTGGCATAGTTAACGGTGTTGGCCTGTACCGAGAGGTGTACGGTCTGCTCTGGCCAGCGCTCACGCACCAGCATAATCAGACCGGGATCAGCCATAATCAGCGCGTCGGGTTTTAATTCAATAACCGGCTCAATATCCTTCTCGAAGGTTTTGACCTTGCTGTTGTGGGCAAGAATATTGGCAGTGATGTAGAGTCTCTTCTGCTGCTGGTGCGCCTCATCAATGGCTAACTCCAGAGTAGCAAGATCAAACTCGTTTTCACGTACACGCAGTCCATAACGGGGCAGGCCGGCATAGGCCGCATCTGCACCATAGGCAAAGGCTGCACGCATGTGCTGTAGGGTTCCCGCAGGGGAGAGTAGCTCGGGTGATTTCATCCGACTATTTTACCGGAGCGATAAACAAAATTGAGCTTTAATCGTTCAGGGGGTTCCTTAAGCAGGTAACACCTTAGTCACCTCAGAGACTAAGTTCATTGAAAGAACTTGTACCTCATCCATGCGGCCTTCATCAATAGCAAGCTGCACATCCTTTGCTTGTTTGGATAGTTCAGGGTAACCAAATGAAGCGGTCGTCCCTTTAATGGAGTGAGCGATCAGTTTCAACTCTACCCAGTCCCCATCTATAGCGGCCAGCTCAAGATTCGCTGCTTTCTCTCGCATGTTTTTGTGAAAAACATCCATCAACTCCTCATCAAATAGCTCATTATCGAATGAGGAGGCGTCCTGATCCGCTGTAGATTTAGAGGTTAAGTCTGTTGCAGCGGCCCCGTTGTTGTTTGATTCTTGCAGGTATTGTTGCCGCCATGCCTGAGACAACATACGTGCGATCTGCTCTACTTCCAGCGCCCCAAATGGTTTATTCAAATAGAGCACACCATAGACTAGCTCTTTGTGAATCTGCTTCGGGTCGATATCGGAAAAGGCGGTAACAATGACAATGTAGATGCGGGGGTCTAGTTTACGTAGTGCCTTTGCGGTCTGCATTCCATCCATCCCAGGTGGCATCCTCATAT
>Ga0209142_1001033_pt1 | contig 16538 bp, 15 predicted proteins | sample SaaInlV_120m_DNA_FD_184678 | JGI IMG/M metagenome (GOLD analysis project Ga0209142, IMG submission 184678) | Marine microbial communities from expanding oxygen minimum zones in the Saanich Inlet - Saanich Inlet SI074_LV_200m_DNA (SPAdes) (version 2) | ecosystem: Environmental > Aquatic > Marine... | reverse complement strand
TAACTCCAGCTTGGCTAAAAAGCCTCCATTAATATTTCGCTATATTTGTCCATTAACCTTTGAGGGCAAACAAAGAGTATAAGTTAGAGAATCTAGATGGCATCACCGATGCTGGTTATCCAGAAGATATGAGTAACCAATTGAGTGAGCAACTTGAAGTACAACAAAAATTACCCGCTATTGAACACGCTATTGTAGATACCGAACCTGTTTCCGAACAGACAGGGCTGAGCGTGGAAGGAAAGCCTGAGCAGTCTTCGGCTACATCTTTGGCGTCAACAGGTGCAATACCAACCCAAATCGCTGGTGCGGGGGAAGATCAGGTTGCATCCGTCGATTCCATAGACCGGATGTTACATCACCCAGCTGAGATAAATTCTTTTAAAGATGCACAGGGACGTGACATAATCAGTCGACAATACGGTGATGGTAATTTTATTCAACTACGCGCTTACGATACTGCATTAGGCACTGTTCCTGAAGCTCCAAACCTAGGGACGGCAGGCATGGCGAATTTGCATGTTGTTACATCGGATGGTTTGACACAAGTTAAATTGCAGGATATTGTAATTCCCCCTGATTATCGCAATTCGAGCATTGCTGGAAATATACTCGATCAAACTGTGGAAATAGCCAAAGCCAAAGATGCATCAGAAATTTATGGTGTTATAGAGAATGATGAGGCGCTTAGTTATTGGAAACATATGGAAGAAAAAGGTGCTGGGTGGGAGGTGGATTCCAGCAAGGGGGTGTATGGACATGTGCGATATGAGTTGGATAAGCAAGCTTCCCTGGATTTAAAATTAGGAAATCTTCCCTCGATATTGTCCAGCGATATTCCAGTTTCCTCATCAATTCCTGGTATGGCAAATAGTAATGCGGATCAACTGACAGTTGGTGAAATTCAGGAAGCACGTGATGTTCAAGATGCAAAAATAGAAAGAGAGCTTCAAAAAGACTTAAAAGCTTTTAAAAATAATAATCGTGATGAATCCATAGCACTGGAGCAGAATGAACTTGATGCAAACGGTATTCGTAGTGTTATCAGAAAAACGATAGAAAATGCTAATGATATTAAGGATTTGGATTCAAAAATGGCCAGACGAAATTTATATCAGAAAATTTCCATTGGAGAATTGGCTGAACAATTGTGTTATGAATCAACTGGTGCCCAAAACTTAAATGAGCTTATCCCAAATTTTCCTTGGGCTGATGGAGCCACTCCCACCGAGTTGCAGCAAGTAAAATCACATATCAACACTTCTTTTAGTGGTGCAATGAGTGCTTATGCCAATGACTTGTCAACTTCACTGGGTGTAGGGGAAAAGTCAACAATTGATGAAGCGGCTGATAAATTATGGGAATTGCGTTCTACTGAAAAATGGAGTGCACTTTCATCTGAACTACCACCGGAATTAATAGAGGCGGAAAACAAGGAGGCTATGAAGTTAGCAATGTTAGATAAAGTAACTTTACGGATTCCTGCAGAAGATGTCCCCAGATTACAAGAATATGTACGAGAGAATGCTCTCAAAGTTCCTGAAAAATATGGACTAAAAGAAATATCAGATGCTGAGATCAAGAAACTTACACAAAGGATAAAGCCGATTGCCCTAAATATAGAAAATCATCAGATGAGATTAATGGCGCGAGATATTTTTCAAACGAAAATGGAGATCGCCGGTTACCCAAGGGGCATTGCCTATGCAAAGCATTTAAAAGGATAAGAGATAAAGTTCACGTGTTCGATAATGCTTGGAAGTAACGCTGGGGAGATTATTGTTTTTTGTGTTCTAAAGAAACAGATATATATGCTCCCCTCTTATCTTTTATCACACTAGCGGACGGCGAGAATTCTCGTGCCAAAATAGCGTGGCTCTGGCTTCAGCGTTTTTCCGTTTGTGGGTTTTTTCTCACCCCGCTCTTGTCCGCCGCTAACGCAAACGGATATATGGAATTCGAATGGGTTTAATTCTGCCATTCACTTTATCAAGCTAATATTGCTGAGGGAACTCTGTAGGAAAATTACAGATATTGATTCATTCGATTTTGTGGTATATAACCAAGGAGTGATTAGGGAAAATGGACACTTACTTTATCAAGGCTCTAATACTTGGGGTTTTGGTTATGCTTGCTTTATATCTCAGCTTATCCAAAACTTTTGATATTGATCATTTTTCGACTAGAAGAACACTAGGTCTGTTCTCTGGAGGCGTCGGCTTGTTAACCACTTTCTCGCTCATTGAAAACCCAGCGGTATTAAATAAATATGTCAACGAGACTGTCATTGGAGGTCTCGGTGTTGTACTTGCTATAATCACTCTAGCAAGAAAAAGATGATTGTTGAAAAAACACGACTTTACTCTTTTCTGGTTTAACAAACTAACTTTGTTTATGGATATGCATGTAAATTCATCGGTTGATAGTTGCATTGAGATCAAAAAACAGTCCATTTATATGTATCCCTGCCCTTGTGGCTATTTTTCTGACCCCAAACGAGCCTGCACCTGCTCCCACCAAACCGTGACGCGTTACCAAAAACGGATTTCAGGTCCCATGCTCGACAGGATAGATATCTATATCGAAGTGCCGCGCGTGGATTTCGAGAAATTGTCTGATAATCGACAAGGAGAAACCTCGGATGAGATTCGCGCTCGAGTGGAGCAAGCACGGCAATATCAACGCGAGCGCTTCGCTGGTCTCAATAACGGGGTGATGACCAACGCCGATATGCGCGTTGCCGAAGTGCGTCAATTTTGTGAATTAGATGATGCGGGGCAGCAACTTATCAAGGCTGCAATGACCCAGCTTCAATTATCTGCGCGAGCCTATCACCGCATTCTGAAACTGGCATGCACTATTGCAGATTTGGCTGGGGAAGAAAGTATCCAATCCACGCATCTGGCGGAGGCATTGCAGTATAGACCGAAGGGAATGATGGTGCGACATTTTAAACTTTAATACCACGCCCAGACTCTATAAAAAAGGATATATGATAAGATTGCTTTTATCTTATTGCCAAACTCAGGTTGTAAAGGTGTGCTGAGAAAACAGAATCGCTATCTTTTTTTCAATTAAGCCCTATTTCTGAGAGAATTAGTTTTCTGAAATATATGGTAAAACTCAAATCCAATCATTTGTAAATTCGGTAAAAAAATCACACGGTACTGATATTTTGCAAGAAACAATTACTAGAGCATTTTTATTTTTACATTAGCCCTCTTGCAAAAGTCTATTTTATCCATGCTTTCTGCGTTACCCTCGGCACAGGCTTCTCAGAAATATGCCGCCGCACTAAGTATGCTACGCGAAGGGCGGCTAAGCACTTATGCAAGAGGTCTATCACAAAAACTGGTGCTTAACGTATCTAGAGATACTTAAATGATTGCTTTTTCAGTTTTAATAATGATTTTTGGAACTATAGTTTTTATTCCTTGCGTTTTGGGTAAAGATGTTGTTGTTGATTTAGCCAAATCGTTCGATAAAATCTTTGATCGCCTCTACAGATTTCCTTTGTTTTCAGTTGGGATTGTGAGAATTTCACTGCCTATAATCTTAACAATAGGCAGTACAACCTTCTGGTATTCTTGGTCGGTTAGCTCATTGAAAAATAAAACACCTTTATTAATAGTATCTTCTATATCAATAGTCTCAGTGGGTTTGATCTATTTGATATATCAGTATTTGCTACGTTCACCCTTACATAATCACTCTACATCATTAAACATATTATTTTACATTGTTCTGTTTGTGAGCCTTCTAGGTTCGATGGGTTTAGTCTGGATTCCTCTTGTTGTTTTTTTCGCAAGTCGGTTTTGGAGATTATTAGTAAATATGCCATTACTAGTATCTGGCATCAGTGGCTATATTTTATTTAATGCGGGTTTATTTTTATTTCTTATAACCAATCAATGAAAACATCTAGTCTACATCTTTTGGAATAAATTAGGAGAAAAGGAATGCGTCTTAGTAAATCTGGTATTCAGACCCTACGCGAAGCTCCGTCCAATGCACGGACAGAGGGATTCGCCTGGCTTGTTCGCGCGAGTTATTTAACACGTGAGAATGAAATCACAGCTTTGGGGCAACGGGCAATAACCGGGCTACAAGAAGAATTTGAAAAGGGGCAAAAACCAGTTTCTCTATTTAATGATATTAAACTCCCCATTATTGAAGCAGAAAATGGTGAAATCCACTTTGCCATTTCTACGGGCAAAGCAATAGCCCTAGAATGTTCGGCTTGTCAATACGCCGCCCGCAAAGATTTGGCATGCTTTGCAAAAGAAAGCCCCTTAGTAGAAGATAAACTACCAACCGAAAAAGTTCTTACCCCAAATTGCTATACCATCGAAGCCTTGGCAGATTTTCTCAATACCCCTACAAAAAAGACGGCCAAAGCCATTATGCTAACGCGTCTTTCAGATAAAAAACTGATTTTTGTTGTAGTACGTGGTGATATGCAGCTTAGCGAAGCCAAACTCAAAAAGCACGTCGGTGATTTTCAGGCTGCAACCTATGAAGAAATTGTTGCCGCTGGCGCATCTCCAGGATTTGCTTCACCAATTGGGCTAAAAAATACGCTCATTGTGGTAGACGATCTCATCCCCCAATCCCCGAACCTTGTTGCGGGCGCAAATGAAGAAGGCTATCACCTACTCAACCTCAACTATGAGCGCGATTATAAAGCCGAGATCGTTGCGGACTTGGTAGAAGCGAATGAGGGCGATACTTGCCCAAACTGTGAGGGAAAACTCAAAAGCTTCAAAACCGACCTGATTGCAGAAATAAAAGATGAAGAAATAACACTTCACCCCACAGAGCTGCTTCTGGCTTTGGCAGAAAGCCATCACGATGAAAATGGGCTAAAAATCCCTTTAGCAGCCGCGCCCTATGATATTCATCTGATGGTGATTCCCGGCAGGAAAATGGATACGCTCTCTATTGGGAGCGATCTATATGAAAAACTGCAAAAAGCAGGCTTTTCTGTGCTTTACGACGACCGCGATACGCACGCAGGGGTCAAATTCAAAGATGCCGATTTAATCGGGCTCCCACTGCGCATCACGCTTGGCGAACGCGGCTTGAAAGAGGGCAATGTTGAAGTCAAATTGCGCGCCGTGAAAGAAAAAGAGTTGGTTGCGTTAGATGCTGTTCTCAATTATGTGGATGAAATTTTGAAATAAATTGCAGATATGAAACCGCTTCGCACGCGATTTGGGCTTGGGTGCCGAATCCCAAGCATTTTCGCGGCATGAGCAGATTAAGGCTCACGCCCGCGAAAATGTTGATTGACGGCAACCAAGTAAGGTTAAGCGCGAAGCGGTTTTTAATCCAAGAAAAACGATTTAGTCTCCTCTTACGCCCAGTAAAGTAAAACCGCTATTCTCAATATACGAAAGTCTCTCGACTTTCGATTCCAAAAGCTAAAAAAAACTCATTTTGTTTGACTCTTGGAGAAAAACACGATAGGATACAGTTCTAATATATCTGTGATATATTAGAACTTCTGCTTATTAAACCCCCATTTTTTATTAAAAGGAGATTTACGAATGACTGGATTACCAAAGAAAGCCAAAGCTGTTGTTATTGGTGCGGGCATCGTAGGAAATAGCGTTGCTTATCACCTTGCAAAATTAGGTTGGAAAGATATTGTTCTTCTAGATAAGGGACCGCTCCCTAACCCCGGCGGTTCTACAGGGCATGCCTCGAACTTCATCTTCCCCGTTGACCATACCAAAGAAATGGCTCAACTCACTGTAGATAGTATGAATCAGTATAAAGAATTAGGCGTTTTCACCGAATGTGGAGGCATTGAAGTCGCTCGTACCGAAGAGCGCATGGAAGAATTTAGGCGCAGAATGGCTTCGGCAAAATCCTGGGGTATCGAATCGAGACTGATTACGCCAGAAGAAATTAAAGAATTGGTGCCTTATGTTGATGAAAGCATTCTTTTGGGCGGCTTTTATTCACCAGGTGTTGGCGTAGTAGATTCGCTCCACACCGGCACACTTATGCGTGAAAAAGCAACAGAAATGGGCGCGCTTAGCACTTTCCCGAATACTGAAGTTTTAGATTTAGATGTAGAAGATGGGCGCATTAAAAGCGTAACCACCGAAAAAGGTGTCATCGAAGCCGAATATGTTGTGATTGCCTGCGGTGTTTGGAGCCCGCGTATTGCTGAAATGGCTGGTGTAGATATTCCTCTGATGCCCGCTGTTCACCAAATGCTCACCGCTGGTCCTATCCCTATGCTTAAAGATACAGTAGGCGAGATCGAATATCCCATCGTCCGCGATATGGACCCACTCATGTACGAACGCCAAAGTGGTGACGGCATGGAAGTTGGCTCTTATGCTCATCGCCCCATTTTGATGGAGCCGGACGATATTCCCTCCATTGCAGAAGCTGCTATGTCCCCAACAGAATTACCTTTTACAGAAGAAGATTTTGAGCCACAAATGGAAGACGCCATGGAACTCATGCCCGAAATTTTGGCAGATGAGAGCGTGGGCGTTCGTCACGCTATCAACGGCTTGCTCTCACTAACAGCAGATGGTATGCCCATGATCGGTGAAATCCCCGGTGCCAAAAACTTATGGTCTGTAGCCGCAATTTGGATCAAAGAAGCCCCCGGTTTTGGTCGTGCCGCCGCTGAATGGATGGTAAACGGCGTATCAGAGATAGATATTCACGCTTCAGATATTTCCCGCTGCTATGAATATGCTCGCACCAAAACACACGTTATTGATCGCACCTCAGAAGGCTGGATCAAAACCTACGGTATCGTTCACCCCCGCGAACAATGGAACTCAAACCGCAATGTCCGTGTTAGCCCCTTCTATCCCCGTGAGGTAGAACTTGGCGCAGTATTCTTCGAAACCGCTGGCTGGGAACGCCCACAGTGGTACGCATCCAATGAAAAATTGATGGAAGAGTACGGCGACAAAGTCAACGACCGCCCCAACGAATGGGATTCCCGCTGGTGGTCGCCGATCACAAATGCCGAACACCTGGCTATGCGCGACAAGGTTGCTATGGTTGACTTGACAGCTTTTGCCATTTTTGATGTCACAGGCGAAGGCGCATTAGACTATATTGAAAATATGGCTGTCAATAAAATGGATGTTGCCATTGGACGAGCCGTATATACCCCGCTTCTCGCCATAAATGGTGGCTTCAAAGCCGATCTCACCATTATGCGAACTGGCGAAAAAGCCTTCCGCATCGTCACCGGTGGCGGCGACGGCGCACGGGACAAAAAATGGTTCATGGATCACCTGCCAGAAGATGGCTCTGTCCAATTTGAAGACCGAACCTCAGCTCTCTGCACAGTAGGCGTATGGGGACCCAACGCCCGCAAACTTCTCGAAAAAGTAACGAGAGACGATGTTTCTGACGAAGGTTTCCCCTACAGCACTACCAAGAGTCTCACAATTGGCACCGTCAAAGCCTGGGCATTACGCATCTCTTATGTCGGCGAACTGGGCTGGGAAATTTCAGCACCAATGGAACACGGTCTAAAACTCTGGGATACCCTCTGGGAAGCCGGCCAAGAATTTGGCGTTACCCCCGTCGGTATCGGCGTATATGGCACAACAGGACGTATCGAAAAAGGCTACCGCCTGATGAGCGCAGAGCTAGAAACCGAATACAACCCCGTTGAAGCTGGTCTGGCACGCAAATTCGTGAAACGCCACGACTTCATCGGCAAAGAAGCCTATAAAAAAGCTCGCGAAGAAGACCTCGCCGCCATTCTCTGCACCCTCACCGTAGATGACCACACCTCCAAATCTGGCGTGCGCCGCTACATGCAAGGGAAAGAACCAATCGTCACCCCCGAAGGCGAAGCCATTGTAGATAGTCACGGCAGACGCTCTTACGTAACCACCGCAGGAAACGGGCCCTCTGTAGGCAAATATATTTTGCTCAGTTACTTGCCACCCCAATACGCAAAAGAAGGCACAAAACTAGCAGTGGTATATATGGAAGAGCTATACCCCGTAACCGTTGCCGTTGCAGGAAGCACTCCACTCTTTGACCCCAAAGACGAACGGATGAAGTGTTAATTGAATGACTCTAAACCTGACAGGTCTCTGCTTCTTCGTTTCTCTCGAAGTGCTACGCGAAGACCTGTCAGGTTTTTTGGATAATAAGGATGCGGGACGAACGTGACCCAAGCTGGGGTGCTGCTATCAACATTGTCGCTGGTGAGAACATCGTAGAAAAGTCCACGCCGCACAGATGCTTGGGGGCGGCACTCAAGCCCAAAACACGTTCGAAGCCTCCACTGAAAAACTCTGTTTTTTCTGATAAAGAAAGGCTCCTTTTCTAAATCAAGGCGCTTATCAATAAATCCTTATAGAAAAAAAGAAAAACCGAGTTTCTTTGCGAAGTAAAGGAAACCCAAATGAATATACTTGTAAGCATTAAGCGAGTCCCGCTCACGGGTGAGAAAATAATCCTTACCGAAGATGAGCAAGAGATAGAAACAAAATATCTGGGATTTGCCGCCAGCCCACATGAAGAATGTGCAGTTGAAGAAGCCGTGCAACTTATAGAAAAGCACGGCGGAAGCTCAACCGTTCTAACGCTTGGCACAGAAGACGCCATTGCCCAAATGCACGAAGCAATGGCAATAGGCATGGATAAAGGCATTCTCTTAGAAACCGATGGGCGCGAGTGGGGTGCTACAGCAACCGCTAAAGCCATTGTTTCTGCTGTTCAGGCAGAAGGAGAGGCATTTGATATGCTCTTTTTCGGCAATGAATCTGCCGATATTGGTGGCTATCAGGTTGGTATCCGTGTTGCTCACGAACTTGGTCTCCCCTGCGTAACAGGCATCAAAGAGATCGAGATCGAAGATGGCAAGGCAAAGGTAAAACGAGAAGCCGAAGAAGGCTGGGAAGTTTATGAAGTTTCCTTGCCCGCTGTTTTCACCATCAAAGAAGGCATTAACGTGCCGCGTTATCCCCCGATGATTGGCAAAATGAGAGCCAAAAAGAAACCACTTGCTCGCATTGAACCGGAATGGAGCGAAGACGGTGTTGCAAAAATCAGACTTAAACCACCGGCAGAGCGCGGTAGCACGGTAGAAATTCTTGGCAAAGGCGTAGACGCAGTGCCACGAGCTGTTGAAGTCCTTAAAGAGATAGGAGTGATTCAATCATGATACTCACATTGATAGAACACGCCCAAGGGGCATTGAGCGAAAGAACTTTAGAAATGCTCACCTTAGCGCGCACCCTTGCTAAGAATTCGGATACGATGCTAGAAGCCATTCTAATTGGCGAAGCAGGCGATGATTTGGCTGGCCAGTTGGCGGCTTATGGTGTCTCACGCGCTCACCTTATTCAGCACGAGAGCTTGAGCGATTATGCGCCAGATGCTTGGGCGCAGAGTATGGTTCAGGTTGCAGAAGCAGAAAGCCCAATTGCGGTTTTTGCTCCGAGTAGCGAACGTGGCAACGAAGTCTTAGCGCGCGTTGCCGCTAAAATGAGCCTTCCTATGGTTAGCAACTGCGTAGAGATTGAGCCGGGCGACCCTTGCAAAATTACACGCACACGCTGGGGCGGGAGCCTTTTAGAAGAAGCTACTTACACTGCAAAAATGAAATTGTTCACCGTAGCTCCTTTTATGGTCACCCCCGAAGAAGCTCCGATTTCTGGCGAGCTTGAGTTAAACACAGTCACGCCAACTCTGGATGACAAAGACCTTCGTGTCCGAGTTGTAGAGAAGGTTCCCGCAGCAGAGGGTGTCTCAATTACCGATGCTTCGGTCGTCGTTGGTGGCGGGCGCGGTGTTGGCAGCCCAGAAGGTTTCGGTGCTTTGGAAGAATTAGCAGAACTTCTCGACGGCGTTGTCGGCTGCTCTCGTGTTGCTACTGATAGCGGATGGCGTTCTCACTCTGTCCAAGTCGGGCAGACGGGCGCTCGCATTTCGCCTGACCTTTATATCGCCTGTGGCATCAGTGGCGCCACTCAACATTGGGTAGGTTGTATGGGATCTGAGAAAATCTTGACCATTAACACCGATCCCGAAGCAGCTATGGTCATCAAAGCTGATTATGCTATCATCGGCGACTTGCATGAGGTGCTTCCTGCCTTGAGTGCAGAACTTAGAAAGCTGAAATAGCAACTAATTTACCAAGTTTAATACCACGCCAAACTTTTAGGAAACTGAAGGTTTGGCGTGTTTTTTTGATATTTATAAATTATTTATGCAATTAGAGTTTTCCCCCTCCTCAATACAAAGGGGGCTTTGTTTTTTCTTTTATTCCCCAATATGCTCAATTTTTTACTCGTAAAATGTGCTAAACCTCTCTCTATTAATCTTTTTATGCAGAAAATTGAGTTTGAAATAGAAAAGCTGAGTGTTGTACGTAGAGCTGAAGAGTCTGCTCATTGTTTTTGGATATTGAGAGCTATTGCGTGAAGAGTGCTTGTTTGACAAGCCAGAAATCCTCTGATATATTACAGATATACGATAGAAGTACTAATCCCCTCTAAATATAGGATGTTTTTGTGAGTTAGGTTGATAGTTGCGAGGTGATTTGTTACCTAAAAGCCCAACTAATAAGCCAGAAGAATTTTTTTTGTAAAAGAACTGCCCTTTCGAGGAAAGAGCAGCACTGCTTTTTCCTTTTTTTTTGTTAAAAAGGCACTCTTATTGCTCATAATTTTATATGAGTTTCTCCAGTGCTTTTTCTTGCTTCACAAGACTTTTCGCCAAAGTTTTCCAGAGTTTTTAACAAATTAGGAGAACTGTATTTTTAAATTCTACAAGGAGGTGTTGTTAGAAAAGAAAATATAGAAAGCACCAGTATTTCCCAATCTATTTTTAAACACAATCTACTTAAGAAGGAGTAAAGAATGAAATTCAAACGATCCAGTCTAGCCTTAATTTTAGCGATTCTACTGTCTCTGTCTTTGGTGCTAGGTGCATGTGCCCCTGCTGCCGAAGCGCCTGCCGCCGAAGAACCCGCCGCTGAAGCACCCGCTGCCGAAGAAGAAGCTGCTGCTGAAGAAGTCGAAGAGCCTGCTGCTGAAGATATGACTTTCAAATTAGGGCTTATGGGTCCTTATAGTGGTCCTAGTGCCCAGACTGGCGCACAATTCAAAGGTGGAGCTACTATTGCCTTAGAAGAGTATGATTATAAAATTGGTCCTTATACAATTGAACCTGTTTGGGTTGACTCCCAATCTGACCCTGCCAAGGCTTCTCAGGCTTATGAGCAAGCTGTAGTACAAGATGGCATTCAAGCTGGTGCGCTAAACTGGCATAGTTCAGTTGCTGTAGCTGTGATGGAAGTTACTGCTAAGCATGAAATTCCTCATATCTTTGGTTTTGGTGCTACAGAAAAGGTTAACGAGACTTTTGCTTCTGATACCGATAAATATGGATATTGGAGCATGAAAGGCTGGCCCACACCCGCAAAATTGGGCAATAAATATGTTGATGCTCTAGAGTATTATATTGAACAAGGCGTATTTACCCCCGAAGCAAAAACCGTCGCCATTTATGGTGAAGATACTGACTGGGGTCGCAGTTTTGGTGCTGGCGCAATTGAACTCTTTGAAGCAGCTGGCTGGGAAGTTGTATCTGAAGAGTATTTCCCTCTTGAGCAAACAGAGTTCTATCCTTTCCTTAATAAACTCAAAGACCTCAATCCTGCTGTTATTGCTGGTACGAGTACCGCTCCTCCCTCCATTACTGCTTTGATTAAGCAAGCTGATGAGGTTGGTTTGGAAAGTCTGATTATTGCTGATGGGCTTGGCTGGGTAGATTTCTGCTCCCTGACTGGCGATTCTGCTACCAATGTTATTGATCAGATTGCTGGTTGGTCTAGCGATGCTGGCTTTGCTTTTGCCGAAGAATTTGAATCACGCTACGATTTGGCTCCCAGTACATCCTCGGCTGGTCTGGCTCATGACGGCACCAAGATGTTCATGGAAATTGCTCAAGCTGTTTATGATGAGCATGGTGAACTTTCAAGCGAATTGATCCAACAATTTGTTGAAGAAAAAGTTTGGACTGGTGAATGGTCTATGACCGATGGCTTGGTTATGGTTGAGTATAAATACACACCAGAAACTACTCCTGACCCTGTTGTTGGGCCTGGCTTCTACACATTCCCTGTTTTGCAGTATTCCTTTGAAGGCGGCAAATGCTTAGGCAAACCGATCTTCCCAATTGAGGGTGCTGTTCAGGAACTCCAAGTTCCTTAAGTTTGAGTGTTTTACAAAACCTGACAGGTCTATCAAGACCTGTCAGGTTTCAAATCGCTAGGTTGTTTACAGTACAATGTGTCCACAGCGCGTAGCAAGCCTAAATTCACGTGCGAAGCGGGGATATTAGGGGGCAGAAAGATGTTGAAGATGGCACGGTGTTAATTTGATGCAACAATGTTGAGGTATCCGCTTCTCCCCAAAAACAGTTGTTTTTTCAGTGAGGTAAAAATATGCTAATACTTGATACAAAGAAAGTTACCAAGAGGTTTGGTGGCTTGACGGCTGTCAATCAGGTTTCTATGCAAGTTGAGGAGGGTCAGGTTTATGGTTTGATTGGTCCCAACGGCGCGGGAAAAAGCACTTTTATAAATTCTATTGTAGGGAGATTTGCGCCTACAGAGGGGCAGGTTTATTTTAATGGGGAAGAAACTACGGGCTTGTCGGCAGAAAAAATGTGCCATAAGGGGATGGCTAGGACTTTTCAGATTCCTCGTCCTTTTCCGCAATTAACTGTTTTAGAAAATGTGAAAGTGGGTGTTATTTTTGGTTCTGTTGGTAAAGATGCGATGCCAGCGGATGAACGAGCTAAAAAAACGCTTGACTTTGTTGAGTTTAATTTGCCTATTGATACGCCAGCAGACCGTTTGAACGCTGTTCAGTTGAAGCGCATTGATTTAGCTCGTGCACTTGCTTGCAAACCGAAGTTACTTCTCTTGGATGAGTTGGCTTCAGGGCTAACGCCGGGAGAATTAGACTCGATTATGACTCTAATTTTGAAAATTAGAGATCAAGGCATTAGTATTATTGCTGTTGAGCATATTATGCGGGTGATTAAGGGGATTTGCGATGAAGTTATGGTCATTGAATATGGCATCTCAATAGCCGAAGGAACACCGGACGAAGTTTTGAATAATCCTGATGTGATTAAAGCCTACTTGGGAGAGGAGGATTTTGAGAATGCTTGAACTTAAAAATATTAACGCTGGTTACGATTTTCTCCAAGTATTATGGGATGTGTCTTTTCACGTTGACGAAGGTGAAATGGTTGCGCTGATAGGTCCTAACGGTGCTGGAAAATCAACTACGCTCCGCACCATTGCTGGGCTAATTGATCCCAAAAGTGGTGATGTCTTGTTTCATGGGAAGGTAATTAACGATGAGCCAGCCCACATGATTAGCCGAATGGGTATTAGTTATGTTTCGGAGAAACTTAATCTTTTTACAGGTATGTCTGTTCAAGAGAATCTGCTTTTAGGAGCTTATGCTATTCGTGAGAAGGAAGTGCAGCTTGAAACATTGGCTTATATTTTTGAACTTTTCCCTCGCTTAGAAGAAAGAAAAGATCAATTGGCAGGCACAATGAGCGGTGGTGAGCGCAAAATGTTGGCTATTGCACGCGGTATGATGTCTAAACCCCAATTGATGCTTGTTGATGAACCTTCTCTTGGATTGCAGCCTAGTTTAACGAGTAATGTCTTTAGCGCATTAAAACAGTTAAGAGAAAGGGGTGTAACGGTTTTAATTGTAGAGCAAAATGTAAATGCGACTTTGAGCTTTACCGATAGGGCTTATGTTCTTGAGCAAGGCAAAATTGTGCTGGAGGGACCAAGCAAAGAAATTAAAGCAAATAAACATGTTAGAAATGCTTATTTAGGCATTTAGAATTCCCCAAGTTATACGAAGATACACGAAGAAAAAAAATACCAGGAAGTTAGATTAAGGAGAGAATTCCATGGCAAAATATTTAGGCGCGAGACCTTTACTCTCTCGTATTAAAGATAACCTGCCCATTATTATCATAAGCGTTTTTGCGATATTCCTCTTTGTTGCCATCTATATCAAAGGCGGAAATGCTCAAATTTTTAACACAATCATCACAGGCGGTTTGTGGGCTTTATTGGCTGTTGGACTGGCTCTCGTTTTCGGTGTTATGAATATCCCACATTTTGCTCACGGGGAATCTTTTATGATTGGTGCTTATGTGGCTTATTTTACATTTACGCCCATGCAAGAGTATTTATATGAAAAACCTAATGAATTTCTTAGTATGATAGCACCTCTGGGGGCTATTTTAACGGCTGGTATAGCGGGCGCAATTTTAGGTATTCTCATCGAGAAAATGATCTTCTCACCATTGCGGCGTAGAACGAAAAAAGACTGGATAATGAACGCATTTTTGTTGACTGTGGGCTTATCCTTCGTCCTTTCAAATGGTGCAAATCTCGTCTTGGGTCCTAATTTTCGCGGTATCTCTCGCTATTGGGATGTAGACGCTGTAGAGATTGGTGGGGCTTATATGTCTGTAGACCGTCTGGTTGCCTTTGCTATCTCTATGGTCACAATTGGTGCGCTCTGGTTCTTCTTGCGTCGCACGCGCGTAGGGCGGGCAATTCGAGCGGTATCGCAAGATGAAACTGGTGCTCAACTTGTTGGGATTAACCTTAACTTTATCCAAACGCTGACCTTTTCTCTAGCAACTGCAATGGCTTCTATCTCAGGCGCATCCTTGCTCTTCCTCTTCCAAGCCTACCCCACGGTGGGTGGAACACCCCTCTATTATGCTTGGTACGTGGTCATGATGGCTGGACTTGGGAATGTAGTTGGTGCCATCATCGGCGGCTTCATCGTTGCCATGTTGCAAACAGCCACTCAGCTATTTGTTGCCGTTTCGTGGACAACCGTTCTCCCCACCGTAGTCATGATTTTGGTCTTGCTAATAGCTCCCTCAGGAATTTTTGGCAGTGAAGTTAAAGGTGTTCAGGAACAGTAAATTAGGAGAAATATAGAGATGAATTCAAGTGAAATAGCACAAGAACAATCAAGTGGCTGGAATAAATTTGTAGAATTTATCAACAAACTTGGTTTTAATCCTCTGGGATTATCCTTACTGATTATTATTGCCGCCTTACCTGCCAGCATCCCATATTTTCGGCAGGAGTATATCGTCCGCTGGATGATTATGGGCGCATTTTTGGCTGCACAATCAATCGCCTTTGATTTTACCTCTGGCTATATCAACGTTGTTAACTTTGGTTTCGCCGCCCTGCTAGGAGTAGGGGCCTATGCTTCGGGCATTTTCTCGAACGTAACACCTTTCATTGCCGTAGCCCCCGGTCTAAATCCGTGGATTAGCATCTGGTTGGGAGCCATAGTAGCAGGAATAGTTGGTTTCGCCTTAGGCATCCTAACATTGCGCTTACGCGGCATCTTTGCCGCTGTGATGGCTTGGTTTCTAGGCATCGCACTGATGGGATTAGTCAACAACTGGACAGCCCTTACGCGCGGTCCCTTAGGCATGAACCCGCGTAAATTTCTCGAAACCACCGATAACTTACCTTATTTCTATATCATCTTTACCATGATGATAGGAATTTACATCACCCTAAAATTGGTTACTCGCTCCCATTATGGTCTCGCCTTCAAAGCCATTGGGCAAAACTTAGATGCCGCCCGCGCTTCGGGCATCAACCCCATCCGCTATCTGGTTTTCAATTTTACGCTATCTGCTTTCTTCGCCGGTTTTCTAGGTGGTTTTTACGCTCACTACTTTGGCTCACTAACCCCCTCAACCCTCATGCACACATCCAAGACCGTTGAGATTTTGGCAATAGCCTATATCGGCGGGCGCGGCAGTCTTTGGGGTGGCATCGCAGTCGCTTTCCCCTTTGTCTTCCTCATCGAATTATTACGCACAAACTTCAGTGATCTACCAGGATTGCACTTGGTTATTTACGGCGTGCTAATGATCATAATTATGATTTATTATCCCGGCGGACTTGCAGGTTTTTATAATTGGATCAAAAGTAAGGTTCAAAAAAAATAGGATAAGAGAATCGAGACGCGCGCGACATCAACTTGCGTGCCGCCAACCAACATCACTCTGACGTGAACACCCACCACCTTTAAAAAACACGGAGCATCTAATGCTAAAAAATTGGACAGAATTCCTCTCCCCCACAGATATTCAAAAGATCCACGACACCAGCATGGAATTGCTAAAAAATCTTGGCATAGAATTCCCAGAAGAAAACGCCATTAGCATATTCAAGGAACACGGATTCAAAACCGAAGGGCAAAAAGTCTATATGACCGAAGAGCAGGTTATGCAAGCCATTAAATCTGTTCCAAAACAATTTACGATTCATGCCCGCAACCCACAGAAAAATATCGAAATAGGCGACGGGTGTACGTCCTCAGACTTTTCGGACACATACTTAATGGAGGCTTTCCGCCTCGCTAGTTGAATTATACACCTGCTCTAATCAGGTGCTGCTGGCGTCTTAGGGCCAGAGTTTGCTCTTTGAGTTTGTT
>Ga0209142_1001026_pt1 | contig 16625 bp, 15 predicted proteins | sample SaaInlV_120m_DNA_FD_184678 | JGI IMG/M metagenome (GOLD analysis project Ga0209142, IMG submission 184678) | Marine microbial communities from expanding oxygen minimum zones in the Saanich Inlet - Saanich Inlet SI074_LV_200m_DNA (SPAdes) (version 2) | ecosystem: Environmental > Aquatic > Marine... | reverse complement strand
ACTCTGGTAAACTAATGCCCTTTTGAAATTGAACCTGATTTCTTGCCATGATACTCACCTGTTTATTGATACATGGCTCATTATACTCACCTGGTAGCTCACTAGCTGAGCCTCAGGGGTAATCAGGAAACTATTTTACAAAAACTTAATGACTTGGAGGTTTTTGGGTTAATGCGTATCTCAACAATCGATGTTTTTTGCAAAAAACAATGTGAACTAATGTCAGAAAATTTTGAGCCTTATTATTTTGATACAATACATTTAACTTTAACAGGTGCTGACCTTTTAAAAGATAGATTTAAATTTTTTATTAATACAAAGCTATTAAACCGATAGATTCAGAAATGGACCCCAAAAATTGGACAGCCCCTTAAGTGTATTCTGTGTTTAAAAAATCATGCTGCTTCAGGCAGCGCTATGGATCCGAAATAAGCCTGGTCTGGCGTTTTATCTAAAGTCTGGTGCTTTCGTTCAGCATTATAAAAATCAATATATTTTCTAATGTTAACACGTGCATCATTGACTGACTCATAGGCTTTCAAGTAAACCTCTTCATGTTTCAGACTTCGCCAGAATCGCTCGATCATGACGTTATCAACCCAACGGCCTTTTCCATCCATACTGATTTTAATCTTAGCCAACTTCAGTACATCAGTAAAAGCCTCACTGGTAAATTGAGCTCCCTGATCTGTATTAAAAACTTCAGGCTTGCCATAAGACCTAATCGCTTCTTCCAGGGCATCAATACAAAAATCTGTGGCCATGGTATTGGATAAACGCCAGGACAGTATTTTCCGACTATGCCAGTCCATAATGGCCACCAGATAAACAAAACCTTTGGCCATAGGTAGTAGAGTAAGAAGCAGGGCGTAGTCGAACTATCTCCCTGCTTCTCCTCTCCGAACCATACGTGCACCTCTCAGCGCATACGGCTCTCCATTTAAGTGTGGCTCATAGCCATTGCAACATCATGGTAGCGTGAGGTAACTGTATTCCGTTCTTCATCCCGTATAATATATGGGTTGATTTCAGGGTTACGCCACCGGAATGACAATTTACGACTGGTAACTAATCGGCGTAATGTTACACCGCATAAATTACCTTTACTGCTCCGACCGAACAAGCGCCATATCTTTGCACTACCATCATTTGGGTGTTTAACCCATTGTCGCATTAACGACTTAATTGATGTTCGATATTTTCGTGCCAGCCAGTGGGCAAGTTTCCAGAATACAATTCTGTCCATTTTGCCGTACATCACCGCAGTATAGTTGGTAAATTGGTAGAAGTTAGCCCATCCCGCTAATTTGCGGTTCAAGCTTTCCACCATATCAATTTTGTTCTCGCTATAATTGCCAGACAGTTCTTTCGTTAGCTTATGTGCAAAGTTCTTGAACTTGTCTCTGGGTATTGTCGTAACGGCACGCATTGTTCCTCGCGGCCCACGTTTACGAATGATGCGATGCCCCAGAAAGATAAAGCCATCGTTGACATGTGTAATATGGGTTTTATCCATATTAAGCATCAATATCAGCTTACCCTCCAGGAACTCACGACATTCATCACGAATGACTTCGGCATGTGCTTTATTTCCTTTCACGATGATGACAAGTCGAGTAACCCGAGGGAACCTCCCCCTCAGGTTCTCACAGAACCGGACGTGAACGTCTCCGCTCATCCGGCTCCTATCGTCCAGCCGCTGCATACAGCAACCTCCAGTGTGCGAACAGATTGGGTTGTTTCCGCGCTATGCGGTTTAACCACTGGGCTGCTCGCCTTCGGTGATTGCGTAAACGTTTGTACTTTCGCGTCGCCCACATGATCAGGCGGCGTTCCAGGCATTTCAGGGTCAGGTACAGGGCTGACTTGTAGTAACGACTGTAGTAGTTGATCCAGCCTTGAATGATCGGGTTGAACATTCGGGCCAGTTCTTCTAATGCTTTGTCACTGCGTAACGGCCAGTTCCAGCCACGTGATGTCTGCCGGAGTGCCTTCGCTGCCTTGTTGCTGATAGCCGGGGTGAAGTTAATAAAGTGTTTCCCCCATCGGTTCTTTGATCGTCGAGGTCTAAAACTATAACCCAGAAAATCAAAACTGATACGGGGATACTCCTGTCGTCGGTCATCATCCTTGCAGTAGACAATTATTGTCTTTTCCGGATGCAGTTCCAATCCAACTTCTTTCATCCTTGCTTCCAGTTTCAACTTTAACTCTTCGGCCTGCTCTCGACTCTTGCAGTGGCAAACGGCATCATCAGCATATCTTTCAAAAGAGACATCGGGGTATTCCCGATCCAACCATTTGTCGAACGCATAATGTAGAAAAAGATTCGCCAGCAAGGGGCTAATAACACCTCCTTGTGGTGTTCCTTTCTGTGGAAGTTGACGAGTACCATCCGGCATGTCAACAGCAGCTTTTAGCCACCGTTCTATGTACAGTAGTACCCATTTCTCTCCCGTATGCCTACGCACTGCCCGTATCATTAACTCATGATCGATATTATCGAAAAAGCCTTTGATGTCGAGATCAAGCACCCAGTCATTTTTCCAGCAACGCTTACGCGCCATACCCACCGCATCCAGTGCCGATTTGCCCGGACGATAGCCATAGGAGTTCGGGTGGAAGTGTTGCTCCAATTCCGGCTCCAGTGTTTTCTTGGCTACCATCTGAGCAATCCGGTCTGTCACGGTAGGGATACCCAGTGGCCTCATCCGCCCGTCCGCTTTGGGTATTTCTACCCGTAGCACAGCCGTCGGAAAGTAGCTGCCTGATGACAGGCGATTCCATAGCTTGTAGAGGTTCCCTTTCAGATCCCCTTCAAACATGTCTATCGTTTGGCCATCAACTCCGGCAGCACCTTTATTGGCCTTGACCCGTTTATAGGCTTCCCAAACTTGTCGTTTGGTAATACAAAACGGCTTTGCCTGTTTCAATCCAATCCTCCCGTTTCCGGTTGTTTTCTTTAGTTCAGGCTGGACGATGCTTCCCCTTCGCTCCAACCCCATTACAGGATCTTCATCGCTACTACGGGTCGCTCCGCCCCTGTGCCCTGCATCGGTACTCTCACACTTATGGGGCTTCCACTTGTGTTTCTTCCTTTGCATCAGGGCGACAGGTTCCCACGTTCCACATAAAAGCCTGTATCAAGCTCACGCCATCTTCATGCCGGAGACCATCTGGCCAGTAATCAGGTTTCTGCCAGACTTGTCCCAGGGTAACGACTACCCCCTGGTTTTGATCTCATTCCTACGCTTTCGACACTTCAATAATGGTTCATTTGCATTCGTCTTCTTGAAACATACCTGACAGGATCACGTCCTGCCTTTTCCGTAACGCTCACCACCCCGGCTCTTTACCGGCGCAGCTTACGGTGGTTTGAAGCCTCCACCTGCATGGCGGCTTCGAGGGGCCTACCCTCATCTTTTATGCAGCATAGCTGCACGGAGGACTTCGTCCTCCTGTGCGCCTTCGTGGCACACAGTCATCAGCATATCGACAATAGGTGACTGCTGGTAACCACTGTCGGTTTTCACGAACAGCAGGTGCGCGTTGTCGCTTGATACAATCATTCCAGTACCAGCGATCCTGACGCGCTTTACTGCTCAGGTATTTTGCATCCAACCATTGATCAAACTCATTGAGCATGATGTTGGATAACAGCGGTGAAATGACACCTCCCTGCGGAACACCTTTGCTAGCAGCACAAAATAAACCTTTATCAATATGACCTGCTTTGATAAAACGCCAAAGCAGAGTCAGGAAACGTGCATCGTGTATTCGCTTACGAACACAGGACATTAACAACTTATGATGTACCGTATCAAAGTAGCTGGCAAGGTCACCCTCGATTATCCAGCGTCCTGATGTATGCATACTATCTTGAAGCTGAAATGTCACTGTTCGAATGGCATGATGCACACTGCGTTCTGGCCGGAAGCCATAAGAGAGACGATGAAAATCACTTTCCCAAATAGGTTCCATAACCATTAACATAGCACGTTGCACGATCCGATCCCGAAGGGTCGGAATACCCAGTGGTCGTTGTTTGCCATTGGCTTTCGGGATATAAACACGTCGAGCCGGTTGTGGCTGGTATGTACCATCCAGCAACTCGGAACGAATCATTTCCAATTGGGACTGAAGATCCGATTCCATCTCTTGTTTGTCTATACCGTCGATGCCCGCTGTCTTTGCACCACTTGATGCCAGTGTCACGCGAGCCGCCTCCTGCAACCACGACCGATTAACAATTATCCTCAACAAACGATCAAACTTGCGTTCTTTGTCTGCCAAAGACCATGTTGCTAGTTTGTTTTGCATTTCACTAATTATCAAAGGTCTTCACCTCACTACAGGCAGCTATTCTGCCAAACAAACCACTTAAACTGCTCCCCTTCGCCCTGTAACAGGTTTTCCCTGTCTCAGACTACTACGAGAGCTCCGCCAGTTTATTGATCATCGGGGTCACATTCCCTTAACATCTCAATAAACCTTCCCCAGTCCACATGCCGGACTCAAACGTATTGGTTAGGTTGCCGATCGCAGTCTTTATCCTTGCTTGCCGCAAGTCGATACGGATACCATGGTCTAGCTATAGCACTCTCCACAGTTCCCTGCAAACTGGCATACTTGTACAGTTTGCATATGGGAGTCGATTCATACATTTAATCTTCTCCTTCCGTATACCACCTGATAAGTCGTGTAGGTGATGGTGACATTTCAACCCATAGATACGAGTTAATCGGTTCGTGTTCCTCAACCTTCCAATACTCAGCCTGGAGATGCATCTTGGCGTAACGACTTCGCCTCACACCCCGTTTCCCACGGGCTCCGTCACCCTGTTAATATACAACAGGTCACCGCCGCTTCGGCTCTCACTTTCCCATAGCAGAAAGTGGACATCCAGCTATTGCATCATTGCATAAACTGAATGTATTCCAAACATGCTCAAGCTTCGACAGCATCATCAATGATACCTTCGAAGGTTGGGCGCACTGTACGTTATGTCAGTACAAAAAACCTGATTGGGTCGATCAATAGTTAGCCCTTTAAGCAAATAGGGATAAATCTTATGCCCTTTGCCAGGTCGACTTGTCCCTTTCTTTGGATATAACGCCATAATACCCATCAGCCTCATTAACCGCTGAACACGCTTTCGGTTAATGTCATGGTTTTCTGCAACCAGCCAATCCCGTATTCGGCGACTACCATAAAAAGGTCGCTTAAGATGCATTTCATCAATGCGTCGCATAATCTTCAGGTCATTATCTGACACACCTTTGGGCTGATAGTAAGCTGTCGATCTGTTCAGTGATAATAACTGGCACTGCCTGATTACTGGCAAGGCACTCTGCCTATTTATCATCCTTTTCTTTTCGAGCCGTGAATCCGTTCCAGCCCCTGTTCTAAAAAATCTCGTTCCATGGTTAACTGGCCTATCTTGGCATGCAGCTCTTTAATCTTGTATTCTGATTCCTCTGCCTGCTTTTCAGATCGACCAAAAACCTGATCTGCATTTTCAAGTAACTGTTTTCTCCAATCCATGATCTGGTTAGGATGAATATCAAAATCTTCAGCTAACTCTGCCTGGGTACGATCCCCCTTAAGGGCTGCAACAGCTACTTTGGCTTTAAAGACTGTTGAATGGTTTCTGCGTTTTCTTCTCATCTTCTGCTCCTGTCTCTAAGACACTAGTTTTACAGAAGACACTTAAGTTTTAAATATTACTGTCTGACTGATTGGGTCCACTTCTATTCATGCACTAGCTCAACCGTGTCTAACTTATGTTACCGCCGGAGCATTAGCGCAGATACATGCCGCAGAACATTAGCCCATTAAAAAGGCGGTAATTCACCTTTTCAAAGATTTAGGCTTAAAACGGTATTTCATCAAACGGCGCAGTTTCTCTTTCCTATTCCCATTCCATTTCAAGCTGCAACTGTTCTTCACGATTCGTCTGGTACAGAAGCTCTATTTCATCGCCATAGCTTTGTAACCGGTCATTTTAGTACGTAGAGTCTGCTCAAAAACAAATTCTATAACTACGGGTCCAAGTTAAGATTTCGGTACTGATTGCCGAATGATACCTGACGATGCCAAACTAATGAATAGATCGTAAGCGCGAATAAACCCACCTACTAGTCACCCCCGCCGCTCTGCTGAATAATATATTTCCAAGTTAAACAGGAGATAAATGATGAGCTTTAAAGAAACCCCTGAATCGCGAACAGTTCTTTGGGGACGGCATATACAGAATTGGCAAAAAACTGAACAAAGCCAGAGTGCGTACTGTCAAGATCAGGATTTAAACTACCACCGGTTTCCCGAACTTGAAGTTGAGATAAAACCCAGAGCAAATAGTCGGCCAATCTGTTCAGTTTGTAGTTGCAAGGCCAGTGGTTATGATCACTTACCCAGCAGACGATTTGAGTTTATACCGATGTGGGGCATTAAAGTTTTTCAGTATGCACCCAGACGAGTGAACTGTGTGCGTTGTGGTATACATGTCGAGAAAATGCCCTGGTCAAAAGGCAAACGTCAACTGACCGAAAGTTACGCCTGGTTTTTATTGGGCTGGGCAAAACGGTTAAGCTGGAAAGAAGTGGCTGAAGTTTTTCATACCAGTTGGGATCATGTTTTTAGTTCAGTAGAAATGGCTGTCGACAGGGTTAAAGTCCATCAAGCTATATCCAGTCACTTTCCGTGTGTCTTTCAACGCTTTTATCAATAACTCATGGTCTATGTTGTCAAAGGCTCCCTTGATGTCATATTCAAGCAACCAACCATATTTTCAGCACCTTTGTCGGGTGATGGAGACAGCTTGTATTGCTGACTTTCCGGGTCTGTAACCATACGAGTCTATTACTCGATGAATTCGTTGGGTTAGCTTAGTTTAAGTAAATTCTGCAAAAGCCCGTGAAAAAGTGGAATTACTGGGGATTTCACTTCTTTTTTCCCAGCCGCAAATTCGGCGAAATGAGATATCAGATCTCAGCCTGTCTAATAACATTTCAGTGGTGCTCATGTTATAAACGGCTTTGGCCATAAAGGCACGGGCTATGGATTCACGATTTTTCAGGGGTCGACCAGTAGCCTGGCCTGAATAGGGCAAATGAATTTCCAGCTACATCATTTCCAGAACTTCCACTAATTGCTGTTGTTTTCGTGTCAACTTCGGGAGCTCTTCTAGCAACCAGGGGAAAAGATGACCTTGAAAATGATACCAGATACTGGATAATGATAAGGGTGCCTGAGAGATGAGAGCCTGATTTGTCATTGGGTTTTTACCTGTTTGTGGTGAATCCCATTTTCACAAATGGGATCAGAAACTTCTTCTTTTTTAGCCATTCCGGTTAAATATATTCACTGATTTCCATAGTTTTGCAAAAGGCTCTAATATACGGCCTTTTAACAAACTCCATGTATTTTTTGTCACGTATCGTATGAGCAGAGGGATTAATGAGTATAAGACACCGTAATCATATAATTAAACATCGTTCTGATATCGATGGCCTGCGTGCTTTTGCCATAATTCCAGTATTATTTTTCCATTCTGGGTTCACTCTTTTTTCAGGTGGATTTGTCGGTGTTGATATTTTTTTCACGATCAGTGGATTTTTAATCACGTCAATACTATTAAAAGACATTGATAATAATAGATTTAGCTATACAGAATTTTTTAAAAGAAGAATTAGGCGATTAATGCCTATGGCTATACTAATTTATATTTTTGTGTTGTCATTATTCTTCTTTTTCTATCCCAGTACTTTTTTTAAAGACGTTTCAGCAGCAACATTTTCGTCGCTTCTCTTTTTTTCAAATATATATTTCTGGAAAGAAGGAGGTGATTATTTTGGTAGAAATGTAGAAATAAACCCCCTCTTGCATACTTGGAGTTTAAGTGTAGAAGAGCAGTTCTATTTAATTTTTCCTTTTTTATTGCTGTTACTTTTTTGGATAACTCGTAATGCCACACAGAAAATAGTATTGATATTTATTGGAATTTTAATATCAGTTTATGTCGCAATTATCTACGCTCCATCAAAAGAATCTTTTGCAGCATTTTATCTTCTACCGCCTAGGATGTATGAACTTGCTATTGGTTCAATAACAGCATTGTTTGTGTATTACTGGCCACATCATAATTTAAGAAAAATAGCATTTCTTCAAGAAATAGGAATATTTTTTGTTCTAATACCAATTTTTTTCTTCGATAGTAATACTCTTTTTCCTTCATACAATGCACTTTTACCCTGCTCGGGTGCGGCATTAATAATGCTCTCAACAGGTAACAATGGTTGGTCCAGCATATTGCTAAATTCACGTTTTGCTGTTTTCATCGGTCTTATATCTTATTCATTATATTTATGGCACTGGCCTCTAATAGTATTTAAAAATTGGATAACAGATAACGAATCCAGTTTTTTTATTGACTTCCTTGTCATTGCCATTTCCATTTTGCTTTCTTCAATTACATATAAATATGTTGAGAATCCATTTAGAAACAAATCCATTATTCCAGACAGAAGATTACTCCTTATGGCAGGAATTAGTTTTATTACTATTGGCAGTATAAGCGTTATTCTATATCTAGTTGGTAACGATGTTATGGTCGATCCTACTGGGAGAATAAATTCAACATACCAAGAGGCAATTCAGGCACCGCCAAATAGAAAACCCTGCTTTGAAAAAGTAAGATTAACTGGTAAGTTCGCTTCATGCGAACTCTCAAATAGCTCAGATAATAAAGAAAAAAGAATATTTGTATGGGGTGATAGCCATGGGAGTGCTTTTATACCGGTGCTAAACGAACTCTCAAGAGATCATTATGTTTATTTCTCTAATAATAGCGGATGCCCCCCTGTCTTAAATATTAAAAGAACTGATTTTTCACAATCATGCGCAAGAATTAATAGACTAATTTTTGAGAATATTATTGGTAAATATGATCTTGTAATATTGGTTAGCGCCTTTAGTAACTATCTGAATTCGGGTACGGTTGGCCAGTTAGACGCAACTCATAGCCGAGATCCTGAACTGGCCAAAAAAGATTTCGGCAAACTTATTTCAACAACTTTAGATAAATTTGAAAAAGCAGGGACACAGTTCCTTATAATTGCTCAACCTCCGAGGATGCCATATCGAATACCTGAAAGATACTTAAGAAGCGAGACTCTTAATCAAAAGTATTTGGGTGACCAAATTAAACTTTCAGAGTATGAAGCTCAAATATCTCCTTTGATTGAATCTATACCTCAGAAATGGCACAAAAATATAGTTACTTTCAATGATGTCTTTTGCCCAAATAAAGAATGTATTTCAATGAGTAAAAATACTTTACTATATAAAGATGAACATCATATCAGTAATGCTTACACCACTTATTTATCCAAACATTACACCCCGGTATTTGAAGAAAAACTCAAGAAGATCAATTAAAATATTAAATTATTTCCTTAGCTTTGCTATTCACACTTAGATGACAGCCAATATTTATTTATTCGAGACGAGAAGATATCCAAAACAAAAACAACCATGAAAATTAGAGCGCAGGAGTAACAATTCTTGCATTCCCCGGGCATTGTGTCAGGAGTGAGTCAACATCAGTTGGATCAGAAGTGCCAAATACAGTTGTAGCAGCCGCATCTGCTGTCACGCAATCATTTGCCCGAACGTATATGCCGTGAATCCCAGTTTCATGTGGTTCTGCGGTATCTGGATTCAGAATATGGTGGTATCTACGACCTGAATACTGAAAGTATTGATAATAATCACCAGATCCAGCGACTGCCTCATTTTCCAGATCAATATAACCACTGCTTCTCTCAGGGTTAAGCGGGTCTCGCAATGCAATACGCCAAGGAGTACCGCGCTCTGATCGACCTAAGGCATATAAATCCCCACCTACATTGACCAAGGCATTTTCAATCTTTTTCATTTTTAACACCGTAACAACCCGATCTACTCCGTAACCCTTTGCTATTCCACCCAGATCAACCCTAACATTTCTGGACTTGATTACTCGCCATCCATACTGCAGGTTGTACTCAAGATAAATACCCGTATAGGACTTTTTGGCTGCTAAATTTGTCAATATTCTTGGCGATGGAGGTATCACTCGTGTTGCAATGTTCCACAACTCCGTTAATTCTCCAATACATGGATCAAATTTACCTTCACTTGCTTCTGCCCATTGTATAGAAAGTGACAATACTTCGGCAGTCAGGGGATGGATATTCACCGCTTCGCCAACTCTGCTCTCATTAATCCGGCCAACGTCAGAAGAAAGAAGAAAACGGCTCATCAGATTTTCGATTTTATGCAGCATGAAAAATGATGAGATAACACAATTCAAAACCTTTAACAGATTGCCTTCAACGACGGTTATGGAGGCAAAGGTTCCCATCACCCGAAAGCGGAAACTATATACGTTCTTTTTACTTCTGATTAACCGCGATTGACTGAGATTTACTATTTTTCGAAAAAAACCATTCAAAAAATGAACCTCCTCCATTTACTGTTACTAATCGTTTAAGCTTTAAAACTTTCTATAAGGTGATCACAGGCTTTTGCAGTCAATGCCATCATAGTCAGCGTTGGATTCTGACTGCCGGCAGTCGGAAATACCGCCCCATCAGTCACATATAAATTCGGCACATCCCAGCTCCGACAATTGGTATCAACAACTGATGTCTTCGGATTGCTGCCCATCCTGGCAGTTCCCAACTCATGAACACTAAGTCCGGGTGGTAGAGGGCTTGGCGAGCGGTAGACCACTTCATAACCAGTGGCTTCAATAATTTCTTCAGTGGTTTCCAGCATGTCACGTAGCATAGCTTCATCGTTCTCAGATCTTTGGTAATTTATTCTAAGAACGGGAATCCCCCACTTATCTTTTACTGATTCATCGATACTGATCTGATTTTCATACCTCGGTAGTACCTCACCATCAGCCATAATCACCACCATCTGACGATAACGCCGAAAAAACCCCGACCATAAGCCGGAGAATGAACAATTGAGTTGATACCCTCTGATAAAGCCATGGTTTTCATTATCACCTTCAACATTCCTGAAAGGAGGTATCCACAGTGTGGGAGAACCGCCTTGCAGAGCTTTTTGAGACTTTACACCAATAGCTCCAACACCGAATAAATGATCCATTAAATAATGTCCCAGAGCCCCGGAAGAATTCGCCAGGCCATCGGGTGCATGATCAGATTTTGAATTCAGTAAGACTCTTGTAGACTCCAGAGTTGACGCGCATAACACCACATATTCTGCGCTTACCTCTTTTTCCTCTTTAGTTTCCGCATCAATGTATGACACTCCTGTAGCACGCTTAGTTTTCCAATCCATGGTCACGGACTTGACTATCGCATCTGTCTTGACTGTCAACAGGCCTGTTTCCTGTGCTGTCGAAATTGAACAACGAACACTGCAATCAAAACTCGGATGCCTTCCTCCATCAAGAGTTGGAGCAGGAGTAAACACATCCTGTTCACTTTCCTCATAGGGGCAGGCAAAAGGCATAACATGGGCCCTCATTTCTGGCCATTTCTCATTTAAGTCTTTAACAAATGCTGATTCGATCGGTAGAAAGTCACGAGCAGGTAATGCTTCTTCATACAGGGCAGCCCCCGCCTCAACAGCCCCCATCACTCTCATGGTTTTTTCAGCAATCTCATAATAGGGCTGTAAATCTTTTGCCGTAAATGGCCACGGCTCGCCATACCCATCACGATCAGCTGCAGAAAAAACTGTATCTTCCAGGCGTGGAGATTTCCGTTGCCAGGTTTGAGTACGCCCCCCCAGTACCCGGTTTCTGATCCAGTAAAAAGGACTGGAAGCCGGTGTCATATAGGGATTATCTATCTCATCGACAAACAGATTTTGTGAGTTTGGTCCAAATAAACCCACCATTGACTGAATAGGATATCGGGGATTAGTAGATAACGAGTTGGCTATGGCAAGAGAATCCTTTGGTTCAGGTTTGTGCCAACCTAAGATGATAGATACCATCTGATAAATATCATTACGCCAGTTCCCTGGCGTTTTAGCCAACCGTGTGGCCTCACTCATGGAATCCTGTTCTTGCTGGACTATAGAGGCAGTTGTAGTTTGCTCCACAGGAATATCAACTTCAGCATTTGTATAATCCGGCCCTGCCTCCAGCATAATGACCTGCAAACCTGCTTCGGTTAATTGTTGTGCCGCGATTCCGCCACAAGCTCCCGACCCAACAATTAGTACATCATACTCTTTCATCCAAATCCTCTATTTAAAATTGGCTATGTCTGCGTTAAGTGTTGGTAGAGATGCTTGCTGATACTAAATAACTGAAATATTTAAGTTTTTCGATTTTACTGCATGTAGCTAACATTTTGATTTGTATAGAACCAACACTAAGAGCAGACATAGCCTTAAAATATGCCAATAGATCCAGCCAAACTCCTAGTCGAAGGATAAAGAACAAGAATTCTTAAACTACCTGCCTGTTCACGCTATTCTTAATTTTCTTAAAAATGGTCAGAATATCCTGCATATCCTGTAATCTCGCTAAAAGCACATGATGAGGTATCCAGCATCCAGTCTGTTGACAAAGTGCTTCAGTTTGCGGGCAATCTAATTTTCTGTAAATCCCTTCCCCCTGACAGGCTGGTTGATTATAAATGGGCTCCGGGTAAGGAGGAAGAATAGTGACACCTTCAGCATTAGCTGCCTCAAGAAAACGATCCCGAGAGCATCCAAATTCCTCGGGGGTTATCTCAATGCAAAAGTAATGATAGCTGCGTCGATTAATTCGTTCATCGCCTAGTGGATAGGAAAGACCTTCTATTTCATCAATGCCATTCTCCAGAACAGCGGCATTTTGCATTCTCAACTCGGTTTGTTCGTCCAGGCGAGTGAGCTGTGCTGATAGTAGTGCCGCCTGAAATTCAGTAATTCGGGCATTTGTACCCACACATTCATGGTAATGCCGGTGTCCCGGCGGCATGCCGATGTTAGTGTGTTTCCGAATATGAGTGGCCAGTTCAGTATCATTAGTGACTATCGCGCCACCTTCACCAGCACTTAAGTTTTTACTCATCTGAAAGCTGAACACACCCGCATGCCCCAACACTCCGGCACCTACTCCATTCCATCTAGAGCCCCATGCATGACAGGCATCCTCAAGTACGATCAGATCATGTTTATGGGCAATTTTCATTATTCTGTCCATATCGGCCACACGACCAGCATAGTGAACCGGAATAATGGCTCTGGTTTTGGATGTAATCGCCCTTTCAATCATATCTGGATCAATACACCATGAGTCATCCACATCCACAAATACAGGGACCGCGCCGAATCTCATCACGGCAGAAGCGGTAGCGAAGAAAGTAAATGCTGGAACGATCACTTCATCACCCGGCTTTATACCAAATGATTCGAGACAAACCTCCAGGCCTGTTGTCCCACTGGTACAGGTAATGCAAAAATCCGCACCCTGAAATTGTGCAAATTCGCTTTCAAATCTAGCAACACGTGCTGAATACCACCAGTTCCCTCCTTCCAGGGTACGCATGACATTATAGCGATCAAGCCATGAAATCATCGGCCAGGTTGGCCAACCAAGGTAGTGAGGCCTGACTGAAGTCCCACCATCTATGGCTAGTTTTTTTTCATTTTTTCGTGCTCTTGACTCTAAACGTGCAACATGGCTTTTTATTCGATATGGTATCTTCATCGATCTTTAAAATCTTTCAAACTATTCATTAGGGCGATTGATGGATATTAATCCGTAGATGCATAAAAACCGAATACAAAACGTCCCAAGCCCTTGTCTTCACTGGCTTAACTCCACGTTTTAAGTCTACGGTGGGAATTCACCGATGGTGAAATCCAGAATTCACTTAATAACATCGGAAAAAGCTGGGTTCCAAGCATAAAAAAACGATCCCTGATTTGGTAAAACTGGGGTCGTCAAAACAACCGATTCATCCACCGAGACCATTTCAATTAAGTGTAGCAGAGCCGATATTCATTGTAAATACTTACCATGGTATTCCCAAACCACGGCTAATTCGTTCTACTCTCAGTAAAGAGCAATTTTAATAGATTTCCCCCGAAACTGAACAAACCTAATAATAATCCGTATAGTAATTTCACTGAGTGAGAAGAAACTATGCAACTGGATAAACTAGCTGTTCGACCTATTATAAAACAGGAAGAGGAAAAATACCTCCAACTGATGGATGCACCAGCAATTCTCGCTTAAACCACAAAATTCATCAAATTCAGTTGTAAATCCAATTCTAGTTTAAAATTACCGTAAATTTCATTTAAAACCATACAGGTGCATAACGTCACCCTTTTGTTACGGGCAGAGGTCATCCTACATTTTTCAATGCATAGTACCTTGCAAAGGGTGTTTATTTGTTTTTTTGATACACTTTAGCGTTCGCCCTGCCTTCAAGTAATTTGCTAAAAGCATCATTCCAGGAATCGAAGACAAAATAAATAATCAGGGTTCTAAAGGTTTCCCACAAAGCCATCTTATTTACATAGCTTTTTCGACACAATTGGTAATCCGGATCTGATAACTCAAAAATCTGATGGAAGAAAAACGCCAGTAAAGTGAGTAAATACATATTATGACTGAGGTTCTTTTTACCGTGACCAAAATTATGATTTAGATGGTAGCCCTGGTTTTTTAACGTATTAAAACATTCATTTTCTATTTTCCACCGGCAACGTCCGGCTTTAGCGAGCCTGGCCACATTATTTTTATCGATAACCATGTCAGTAACCCAGCTGTTTCTATAGGTGACTTTGCCTTTCTCATTGGTGAGTTCGTAGTGAATATAATTCACCAGGGGAGCGTCTTCGTTAGCATTTAACGGCAGTTGGTTTTGATAGGTATAACGATGCACTCTTCCACGTAAATCATTAACCGATAACTCGGGTAAATGGTCATAATCTGCAATCCACTGCATCATGTACTTATGGTCATCAGGTTTTGCTACAAAAACGAAATGCATTTTATGCTCAAGCACGAGGTTCACCATGGGGGCTTTAGAAAATAATCCATCACCGATAATCAAAATATTTAACCGTGGGTGGTCTTTTTTCAAATGAGCAATAAAGCGTTTAGCGGCGTTGATTTCACAGTCTTGCTTTTGATACCCTGCTTCACTATTGGCAATGGGTTCAGGCATAACCGGTATTACCTGGCGTTGCTCGGGATGCATGAAAGCTCCCTGGAGCACTCCATGGCTATAAGTCACTGATCCATTTCTATGCTTTTTAGTTAAGCATTGTTCACAGTACACCTGTTCAGAAGAATGGTGGTAAACGCCGTCAATTGCACACATATAAAGGTTTGGTAATACCTGAAAAGGTTCCAATTGTTTTGCACGTTGAAGCTGATGAAAATAGGCTTTAAATACAGGGCGTAAAGCCTCACTGCTAACGTTATCGACCACATCACGCAACTGGCTGTCTTTTGGAATGGTTTGAACATCAAACAACGTATGCAAATTATTATTGTTTTTACCTTCCTGCACTTGACGCTGAAATTCAGCAACCGAAGGATCCTGAAAGAACATACAGGCAAATGCGCTCATCATTGCATCGTGTAGACTATGCTGGCACCGACCCTGAACACGAGAATCGGGAATGGTCGTAAAGCAATGTGATAATGAAGACCTTAATGCATCGAAGCTAAGGTGCTTTTTTTGAGTTTGGGCAGATAGTATGCTTCGCATGGAAGTGTTACAGGTTATAAACGATAACCCTATGATAACATTGCTTTTCTCATCGCATTCAAAGCGACCTTAAGAGCGATAAAATGGTTATTTCCGGATAAAATGGGTTGCAAGTGCAGGTCGTGGCTGTATCGACTTAACAGGCACGTCAAACCGGATATTATAAGTCCATTCAAAAATTTTTAAAAAATCGAACGAAAAATCTGTCAAGAATTATTTCATGTTTTTAACTTCATTTTGTACGAATGATTTATTTTGATACACGATGAAAGCGAGCTGTTGCAAGGGTTTTATTTTGAGCGAGATTTGCTGTGGATGCACACCATTATCTGGGAGCCATTCCAGGAATCGGTGAAAGCATTTGATATGTAGCCACTATCGATCAGCGGTGGATTGCCCTGATCAGCTTTTCAGCAGCGGTATTAAAGTGCGAAGCACGTGACCGATGGATTGGTTGGAGCTATCGTCATCAAACAGGGCGTTTGAAACTTGTTGCCAATAATAGCCGATTTTTATTGCTACCCGATAATCAGGTTAACAACTTGGGATCACGTCTTTTATCATTATGTTTGAAACGATTATCCGGCGACTGGATGGATAAATATAGACATCCTATCCTGTTAGTTGAAACCTTTGTTGATCCTAAACGCTTACATAGTGCTCGGACGGGAACTCATAAACCGTTGAAAACAACAATCCTTAGCCAAAATATGGCGGCGAAGATTACTGAGTGAAGAGCATTTTATGCGATAATACTCTGGAATACTTACCTTTTAACAAAAACTTCGTCCTCAAATAGCCATGCGCCAGGTACAACCTTTACAACTTCAGCTCGGTGAAATTGATATTGCCAGCATCCAGTTTGACCCCCGATCT
>Ga0209142_1001018_pt1 | contig 16702 bp, 16 predicted proteins | sample SaaInlV_120m_DNA_FD_184678 | JGI IMG/M metagenome (GOLD analysis project Ga0209142, IMG submission 184678) | Marine microbial communities from expanding oxygen minimum zones in the Saanich Inlet - Saanich Inlet SI074_LV_200m_DNA (SPAdes) (version 2) | ecosystem: Environmental > Aquatic > Marine... | reverse complement strand
AGTTGGATTAGTGATGAACAGCTTTTTGAACACGCCCAACGCCTTTCAAAAAACAACTATGGACAGTACCTGAGTCAAATTTTAGAGAACGGATAAGGTCTGTGGATAAAACAAGTTGTACTGATATTTGTATTATCGGAGCAGGCATAGTAGGCCTGTCAACTGCCTATCAAATATTGCAGAGGTATTCTTATTTATCTATAACAATCATAGATAAGGAGGAGAATGTTGGTAAGCATAGCTCTGGTCGAAATAGCGGTGTATTGCACGCAGGTCTTTATTACCAACCGGAATCACTAAAAGCAAAAGTATGTGTGCGAGGCAGCAGGCGTCTTAAAGCATGGTGTCATAATGAAAACATTCCAGTCATGGAGTGCGGAAAAGTCATTACACCACAAAAACCAGAATTAGACAAACAACTAGAGATTCTGGTTGAACGAGGTCGTGCAAATGGAGCAACAGTAGAGTTAATTGATGAAAAGCAATTTAAAGAACTTGTGCCGGATGGATTTACTAGTACAGGACGTGCTGTTTGGAGTCCTGATACTTGTATAGTTAAGCCTATACAAGTTGTAAAGAGATTAAAGCAGAAATTGCAAGCACAAGGTGTTACTTTCGTATTTTCTCAACAACAGTGGAAAGCTGAAGTTACTGCAAAGCAAGTTGTTTTTAGTAATGGGAAAAAATTATCTTACGACCATTTGATCAATTGTGCAGGTTTACAGGCAGATAGGGTTGCGCATCAGTTTGATGTAGGTAAAAATTATACAATGCTGCCTTTTAAAGGGAGTTACTGGCAATTAAAAAATAATACGCCCTTTAAATTTAATACAAACCTATATCCAGTACCAGATTTGGAGGTGCCCTTCTTAGGGGCTCACGTTACGCCAAGTATTGATGGCATTATTTATTTAGGCCCAACAGCAACCCCTGCCTTAGGAAGAGAGAATTATAAAGGTTTAAAAGGCTTGGAACCCTTTATGACAATAGATTTTCTTCGTCATATGGCGGTGCAATTCATAACAAATGAAAAGATGCGTAATTATGTATATAATCAAGCATTTGATTGGACTCCGACTAATTTTTTAAGTTCAGTCCAGGCTATTGCTCCACAGATAAAGATGAGCCATATTGAGAAGAGTCCTAAGGTTGGCATAAGACCCCAATTGTACGACAAAAAAAATCGAAATTTAGTGCAAGATTTTGTAATGTTAGATGGGCACGGGTCAACACATGTTGTAAATGCCATATCCCCAGCCTTTACAGCTAGTTTTGAGTTGGCTGATTATATTTTAGATAAAAGTAAATATTTTAAATAAGGAATAATAATGAGTAAGTGTTTAATATGCGAAAGTGAATATCAACCGTTTGTAGATTTTGGTAATATGCCAATTGCCAATGCATTTGCAACGAAAGAAGCGCTAAGTGATGAATATACTTTCCCCATGAAGGTGGGATTTTGTAAAAGTTGTAATATGGTGCAACTAGTTGAACAGCCCGAGAGGGAAAGAATGTTTCATGAGAATTATGCATTTTTTTCGTCTACTTCAAATTATATGAAGGAGCACTTTAAAAGGTTTGCTAATTCAGTTTCTGAATTACAAGGCTTGGATGAGAGCTCATTTGTTGTAGAGGTAGGCAGTAATGATGGCATTATGTTGCAAAACTTTGTGACTGGTAATATTCCTTGTCTTGGGGTTGAGCCCTCTAAAAATGTTGCACAGGTTGCACGAGAAAAAGGAATTAAAGTTATAACAGAATTTTTCGACCAACCTTTGGCAGAAAATATAATTGTCACACATCAAAAGGCAGATGCTATTTTAAGTGCAAATGTCATGTGTCACATTCCTTATATGCACTCAATCTATGACGGAGTTAAAGTATTGTTAAAGGATGATGGCGTATTCATTTTTGAAGACCCTTATCTAGGAGAAGTTATTGAAAAAACATCATTTGATCAAATATATGATGAACATGTTTTTCTATTTTCTGCTTTGTCTGTAAGCCATCTTGCGAGTATGCATGATTTGGAACTTATTGACGTAGAGTATCAAATTACTCATGGCGGGTCAATGAGGTATACCATTGCGCATAAAGGTATGAAAAAAGTTTCCAACAATGTAGTTAACTTAATCGATAAGGAAAAAAAACTAGGCCTTGATAGCTCGGAGGCGTATTCTAGTTTTGCTGATGATGTGGATCAAATAAAGGATGATTTGATTAAGCTGCTTACAACATTAAAAAATGAAGGAAAAAAAGTTGTGGCTTATGGCGCCACTTCAAAAAGTACAACCGTTGCAAATTATTTCGGAATCACTCCAGATTTGATTGAGTGCATTTATGATACGACACCGATTAAACAAAATAAATTTTCTCCAGGAATGCATATTCCAGTATTACCATATGAACAATTTCGTGAGAGTGACCCAGATTATGTGTTGCTTTTTGCTTGGAATCATGCAGTTGAAATTATGAAAAAAGAAGAGGATTATATGTCTAATGGTAAACATTGGATTACATACATTCCTAAAGTTGAAATTAATTAATTATGATACTTTGCGCTAATCCATCTGCTCAGTTTAAGAGTTATCAAACTGAAATAGAAGAAGCGGTTCTTGCAGTAATGCGTGGAAATCGATACGTTTTAGGCGAAGAGGTGGCCTTGCTTGAAAGGGAGTTTGCAGACTATATTGGAACTACTTCAGCTATTGGGGTGGCTAATGGTACAGATGCTATTGAATTAGCATTGCGGGCTTTAGGCGTAGGATTCGGCGACGAGGTTATAACGGTATCGCATACCGCAGTGGCAACAATAGCTGCAATTGAAGCGACGGGGGCTGATGCTATATTAGTTGATGTAGAATCAGAATATTACACTTTAAATCCGGGGCAGTTAGAGGAAGTATTTTCTGTCAAAACCCGAGCAATTATCGCAGTACATTTATATGGACAATCTGCAAATTTAGATGCAATTACGGACTTCTGTCAAAGAAATAAAGTTTTTTTGATTGAAGATGCTTCTCAAGCTCATGGCGCTAAGTACAATGGTAAACGATTAGGTAGTATTGGCGATGTTGGTTGTTTTAGTTGTTATCCAACAAAAAATTTGGGCGCTATTGGTGATGCTGGATTAATAACCACAAAGGATGCTGATTTAGCAATAAAGATTCGTATGCTTAGGGAGTATGGATGGAATAATCGTATCAGTGAGTATGCAGGTAGAAACTCTAGACTTGATGAAATACAAGCAGCTGTTTTGCGCATCAAATTAAAGCATTTAGATTCAGATAATGAAAAAAGACGTCAATTAGCAAAATACTATACGGATAATTTAGCAGAGAGTCAAGTCAGCACGCCAGTAGTTCGAGCTAATGTTGAGTCTGTTTTTCATCTTTTTGTTTTACAGGTAGGGCAACGCCAGGAACTTTTAAAGTACCTTTTAAGTAATGACATTCAAGCCGGCGTTCATTACCCTGTACCAGTACACCTGCAGCCAGCATATAAAGGTAGAATTTCAATTGCAAGTGATATGAGTGTTACTGAAGGCCTAACTGATAGAATAATCTCATTACCAATGTATCCAGAATTGTCTATGCAAGATGCAGAAAAAATTACCAATACTATAAAGAGTTTCTTTGAATAGGCTCAACGTTAGCGGACTATGAAAGTTATCAAAACTCCATTAGAAGGGTTTCTTGCTATAGAACCAGATTTATTTAAAGATGATAGAGGTTTTTTTTTAGAAACCTATCAAGAAGAGCGTTATCAACAGGCTGGAATCACTGATAAATTTGTACAAGATAATCATTCTCGATCTGCAAAAGGAGTGTTGAGAGGTATGCATTTTCAAGTTCAAAGACCTCAAGCGCAGATAGTCACAGTAATGCGCGGGAAAATCTTTGATGTTGTTGTAGATTTACGAAAAAAATCAAAAACGTTTGGTCAATGGCATGGTGTAGAGTTGGGTGAAAATAGCAAGGTACGACAGGTGTATATGGCGCCAGGATTTGCACATGGATTTCTAGTTTTAAGTGACTTTGCCGATTTGCACTATAAAGTTTCTGGCATGTATGACCCAACTGATGAGAGTGGCTTATTGTGGAATGATTCAGACATTGGTATTGAATGGCCAGGAGATAGTTTTATTGTTAATCAAAGAGATTCTGATTTTTCTAAATTAAATCAATTAAGTATAAAAGACACACGATGAAAAATATTATAAAAAGTTTATTGCCGCCAATATTGCTAGATATTAAAAGAAAATTTTATGGAAAAAATGTCCCTAAAATTTCACCCGAAGAATTTAAAGTGTGGTGGTGTCAATACTCACCCCCCCCTTATTCGTTCAAATGTTATTTGTTCAGAGTTAGCAGACATGGTTAATTATTTCATTGAAACCAAGACGTTTAAAAATGCCTCGGGGTATTGGATTTATCTGTGTATGAGTCATATTAAATTATTAGTTGAAAATGGCGTAGAAAATTTTAAACAAACTATAGAAAAGAAGCATTACTGGGGTGAAGCATCTCTTGAATCTACAATAATAAAACCAATAATTAATAACTCGATTCATATTGATATTGACACTTCAATGATATTTAAATCACATGAACATTGTTCTATAAATGAATCAATTCAACACAATATCTCAAATGTTATTTTATTGAATTATATAGTTGACAATCAATTAGGGATGTACTTAGATTTTATGGAGGAGCCTACATTCGGAAATCCTATTACTATAAATTATAATAATAAAAAGATATCATTCGCTCTATTGAACTCCATACTTGAGGTGGATGTTATTTTAAAAAATATAGAATTGAAAGGGCAACATAGTTTTTTGGAGTTGGGGGCTGGATCGGGAAGAACATGTATTGCAATGTGTAAAACTAAGAAAAATATAAAATATATAATATGCGATATACCTCCGGCTCTATATATTTCTCAAGAAAATGTGTCAAGAGAGTTCCCTGAAAAAGAAATTTTTAAGTTTCAGAGTTTTGAGTCTTTTGACGATGTAAAGGAAGATATTCTATCCGCAGATATTGTATTTATAAGTCCTGAACAGTTGCAATTAATGCCTGATAAATTCATAAATACTAGTATTGCTATAGATTGTTTGCATGAAATGACTAATGAAAGTGTGATGGAATATTTTGAACAATTTAACCGAATCAGTGACACTTTGTATTTCAAGTCTCAAGTTAAACAATGGGCAGACACAAGTCACAAATCTTTAGATATAGATACGTATCCGATAAGAGACAATTGGACAAAAGTTCTTCATGAACGATCTATTATTCCTAATGATTATTTTAACGCAATATATAAGATGTGATTTTATAGGTCTTTAAAGAAATGGATTATAATTTAAGTGCTTTTTATGACGAAAAAGTTGTTGTAGTAACAGGGGGGTCGGGATATATAGGATCTGCATTGATAAATAAACTACAAAAATACAATTGTAAAATAACTCGTACAAGCAGGACTACACTTAATCCAATAGATGGTGTTCAAGATAAAATTCTCGACCTCACAAGCAAAGAAAGTTGGGTTGAAATAGTGTCTACTGCCGATATTATATTTCATCTTGCTGGAAATACTAGTATTGCATTTGCAGAAGAAAATATCGATGACAGTTTATTGTCAAATTTATTACCCATAGTTAACTTAGTATATGCATCTAAGAAATTAAAACGCTCTCCTAGAGTTGTTTATGCCTCCACTGCTACAGTATATGGTATGACCGATCTTCACCCTGTTGCGGAAGAGGTAGTACCTAGGCCAGTTTCAATTTATGATTTGCATAAGCTGTATGTTGAGCAACATCTTACAATGGCAAGTAACCAAGGGTTTCTTAGTGTAAAGTCTTTAAGGCTTGCAAATGTTTATGGACCTAGCTTAAGTGAGAGTGGCTCGAAAGATCGGGGTATATTAAGCAAGATTACAAAAGCATGTATGCAAGGGGGTACTATCAATGCTTATGGTGGTGGAGATTATTTGCGCGATTACATTTATATTGATGATGTAGTAGACGCTTTCCTGTGTGCGTGCATTTCTGATAGTTCTGATACAGTAATTAATGTTGCTAGTGGTGTTGGAACTACAGTGAAAGAAGTATTTCAAATGATTTCGGATGAAGTTGAAAAAAATAAGGGTGTTTGTTGTAATGTTAAAGACACTGACTGGCCAGAAAACATTAATATTATTGAAAAGCGAAACTTTATAGCGTCAAATAATAAACTAAAATCTATGCTTGGTTGGAAGGTTAATGTCCCATTAAAAACAGGCATTCAAAAATTAGTGCAACACTATAGTTGACCGAATAAATGTTATGAAATCTATTAGACTAATTAATTTTGACTACTGCAAAGAGACTGATGGGGATTTAGTTGTGGTAGAAGGGCATAGTGATAACGTGCCTTTTTCTATAGCAAGGATTTTTAATGTGAGAGCGGATAAAGGGAGTACTCGTGGCAGGCATGCCCACCGTGAATGCACACAGTTGCTGATTTGCACAAATGGCACAGTTGAGGTTACTTGTGATGATGGAAAACAGACTTCTACATACATTCTTGATGAGGCAAATCATGGTTTATTAATTGAGCCTGGAATTTGGGCTGAACAGAAGTATATAAAAGAGAATACAGTGCTTACAGTACTATGTGATTTCCTATATGACGAGGGTGACTATATTAGAAACTATAAAGATTTTTTAGAATATAAATGTAATTAAAAATGGAGAATGACATTGAGTAATACGACTGTACGATTAAACCTAGGGTGTGGTGGTCGACCTTTAAAAGATTATATAAATATAGATATGGATACTTTAGAGGAAATGAGAAAGAGATATCCTAATCAAGAATTTGACGATGATTTAACTATTGAGCAATATGATTTATTTGATTTGCCCTACAAAGATGGGTCAGTTGATGAGGTCCGTGCTGATGGGTTGATTGAGCATCTACCATTTATAGACGAATCTAGATTTTTCTATGAGGTGAAGCGAGTTTTAAAACCTGGCGGGATTATGCAGGTTTCAACCGTTGATTTTGAAAAAACGGTAAAGCAATGGCTTGATGCAGAGGATGATTGGAAGGATTTTTATAAAGATGATGACCAGTCTATTCATGATCAGCATTGGTTTGGTACATATACATATCAACCTAAGAATAGATGGGGATATTTGACTGCAACATTCTATGGTAGTCAGAATGGTGCAGGGCAATTTCATACCAATTGTTATACTGAAAAAAAATTAAGCGCCATATGTCAACACTTAAATATGGATGTTGTATCAATTGACAAGTTCCAATGGAAAGATGATAGAGACCACATGCTTAGATTAACGGCAAAGAATAAATAAGGAAGGGTAATGATGAAAATTGTAGTAACTGGTGCCATAGGCCATATAGGGTCTTACGTTATAAGAGATTTAGGAATTCAATTTCCAAGTGCAAAAATTGTCATGATTGATAACATGATGACCCAACGTTTTCCTTCTTTGTTTAATCTTCCAGCTGTAGGTAATTTCCATTTTATTGAAGGCGATGTTACAGACATGGATTTAAATGCAGTATTTTCTGATACAAATGTAGTAATACATTTGGCTGCAATTACAGATGCGGCAGGAAGTTTTGACCGAGCCGAAGAGTTGGAAGCTAATAATTATCAATCAACTGTAAAAGTTGCTAACGCCTGTGTTGAAACTGGCGCGTCATTAATTGCATTATCATCAACTAGTGTTTATGGTACTCAAAATGATATTGTTGATGAGGATTGTTCAGAAGAGGAGCTACAACCTCAAAGTCCATATGCAACTACAAAACTTAAAGAAGAGGAGTTAATTACTAAATTATGCAAAGACAAAGGATTGAAAGCAATTCATTGTCGCTTTGGAACAATATTTGGTGCATCTGCAGGTATGCGTTTTCATACTGCAGTTAATAAGTTTTGCTGGCAAGCGGCAATGGGGCAGCCAATTAGTGTATGGAGTACCGCCTATGATCAAAAGAGACCATACTTGGATTTATTTGATGCGTCTCGTGCAATTTCATTTATTATTGAGAACGATATTTTTGATGGACGTGTATATAACGTATTGACCAATAACTCAACTGTTCGAGAGGTTGTGGATGTTATACGTGAATTTATTCCTGACTTAGAGGTGGGATTCGTTGATAATAAGATTATGAATCAACTATCTTATGAAGTGCTGGATAATAGATTTAAATCACATGGGTTCGTTCCTGCAGGAAGTTTAAAGCGTGGAATTGGTGAGACTATAGCGTTATTAAAACAAGGAAGATCAGCATAATCTTGTCTGCATGAAAATAGCGTACGATCATCAAATATTTACCTCGCAGGTTTATGGAGGGATTTCTAAATATTATTACCATCTAGCTAAAGAGTTATCAGGAATAGGGGAGAGTGTAAAGATTTTCTCTCCTTTTTATAAGAATAAGTATATTTCTGATCTTCCAAAGAAGGTCGTTAATGGTAGATATGTTGACCATTACCCATTAAATAGTCAAAGAATAGTAAATAAATACAATCAATTTGTTTCTGATAGAGGTATACATAAATATCAACCAGACATTATTCATGAGACATTCTATTCTGGACGTAGAACAGACAAGAATTCATATAAAACGGTGATCACTGTCTATGATATGATTCATGAGCTGTTTGATTATTATGAACCGCCACACCATCGAGGTTGGGATGCGAAAAAAACTTCAATAGAAAATGCTGACCATATTATTTGCATCTCTGAAAATACAAAGAACGATTTGATAAATTTATATGGTATTAGTGATGAAAAAATATCTGTAACCTATTTGGGATTTGAAAGGTCGCCAATACAAATAGATGACGATACAACCATTAATTCTAGACCATACTTATTGTATGTAGGATGGAGGGAGTGGTATAAGAATTTTGATAATTTCCTTAAGTCTGTGGCATCGTCACATAAATTAATTGAAGATTTTGATATTGTATTATTTGGTGGCGGTAAAATTTCTAATAAACACATGAAGCTAATTCAAGACTTAGGATTTAGAGCTAATCAAGTTACACAAATAGAAGGTGATGATCACTTATTAGCCAGGTATTATCAATCTGCCTCTGTATTTGTACATCCATCACTATATGAAGGTTTTGGATTAACGCCACTAGAGGCTATGTCGTATAATTGCCCTGTTGTAAGTAGTAACACCAGCTCAATGCCAGAGGTTGTTGGAAATTCTGCAGAGTTATTTGACCCTGAAAATATTGAGCAGATGAGGGGTGCTATAGAACGCGTTGTATACTCACAAACTAGAGCAGATGAATTAGTAAAATTAGGGCAAGAGCGGTGTAAATTGTTCTCTTGGCAACAATGCGCTAGTGAGACACTAGAAATTTATAATAAATTAATTTGAATAATGATTGACAAGAAGGTACTGATTTGCGGAATAGGCGGACAAGATGGCAGTTATTTGGCTAAATTTTTATTGGAAAAAGGTTATGAGGTTTGGGGAACGTCTAGGGATGCCGAAGGTAGGAAGTTCGGCAATCTTATCAGTCTAGGTGTATTTGAAAAAGTCCATATACTCTCTGTTTCTTTAGAAGATTATCACAGTGTATACAGCGTAGTATCTAATATTAAACCTGATGAAATTTATTATCTAGCGGGTCAATCATCGGTTGGGCTTTCATTTGATCAGCCAGCTGAGACTATTCAGAGTATGACATTGGGTGTTATAAATTTCTTAAATGCGATAAGAGCTCTTGAAACGTCTACTAAATTTTATAACGCAGGCTCGAGTGAATGCTTTGGTGATTCGGTAGAGTTGTGTTCAGATGAGAATACCTGTTTTAAGCCTAGAAGCCCTTATGGAATTGCTAAGTTAGCATCACACTTGTTAGTGAAAAATTATTCAGAGTCATATTCAATCTTTGCCTGTACAGGGGTTTTATTTAATCATGAATCTGTGTTTAGACCTGAACGTTATGTGACTCAAAAAATAATACAATCTGTTAAGAGAATTGCTACTGGAGAACAGGATCAACTAGAGCTGGGCCGATTGGATATTTCAAGAGATTGGGGATGGGCACCAGAATACGTTGAAGCAATGTGGCTTATGTTGCAACGGAAAGATCCTGAAGATTATGTTATAGGCACAGGCAAGTCTCATAGTTTGGAAGAGTTTGTTGATGAAACATTCAAACTATTTAATATGGATTGGCAGAAATACGTTATTGTGAATAATGACTTTAAAAGGCCGACCGATATTGTGTACAGTTGTGCCAACCCAGCTAAAGCGAAAAAGGAACTTGGTTGGGAGGCGAAAACGCAGATGAAGGGTGTGATTAAAAAAATGATTGAAACGGATTTTTAAGAAACCAAATTGTGAGCTTAAGAAAAATAATTTTCACGCATGGCGGAGGCAGGTTTGGCAACCAATTGATCAATTATGCCCATCTGTTGGCATGTGGCCTTGAGTATAAGAATGTTAAAATTCAACAACAATCACTACAAAGTTATTTGCTGCCTAAAGGTGGTAAATATATTGTCAATAGAGGAGTTATTAGTGAGTTGTTGATTGTTAGAACTACTGCACACAATAGATACTATCAATTTTTACTAAGATTGGTTTACAATACCAAGATTAGATCACATCATTTGCTTGCTTTATTTTCTAGAAAGATAGAGTCGATAGTTATTGGTGATAAAGGAAATAATTTAGGTTATATTTTTGGTGTGCATACAGATCAGTTAATATTTGATCAAAATTTTATTATCGCCTCAAAACCGATTTTATTACTATCTGGCTGGGGGTTTAGGAATTGGAGTGTTGTTGATAAATGGAAGGAAGAAATATCTTCCAATTTGCTTAAAACTTTTGCTCAGACAGGCATTGACCAGAAATCCAAGGTACTTGGGGTACATATTCGAGGTACTGATTTTAAAACTCATGCGAATGGGCGATTGTATTTTAATGATGCCGAATGGATCAAAAAGACCGAGACAATTGTAAAAAAGTTTAATTTTGATAAAGTGATATTAATGTCTGATGAAGATAAAGATTGGACGAATCTTATAGTAGCGCATCATGGTTGGGCAATTAGCACTGGATCCGCTGGCAAGAGTGGCGATATGTATGATGCCTTTTCCGATCTTCTAAGTTGTGATTTAATACTGACAGCTGGGTCTACATTTGCACTAATGGCGGCCTGGATTTCTGACGCTAAAGTTATTGACGTTGCAGATGATAATACTGAACTTAATGCAATGAATTATTATGAGTGGAAAAACCATAAAAATTTTTTATTAAACTGGAAATAAGTTGTTCACCTAATATATGCCCTTCATGAATCATTTATCTCCGATAGTTTTATTTGTGTATAACCGTCCATCACACACCCAACAAACAATAGAAAGTTTGTCAAAAAATTTATTGGCAAGTGATAGTATTCTTTATATTTATAGTGACGCCTCTAAGAATGAACATGACAGTATAAAGGTAGGTCAAGTTAGGAATTATATACATTCTATCAGTAAGGCGCTTTTCAAAGATATAGTTATTATTGAAAAGGCAACAAATGAGGGTTTGGCGAGTTCTATTATTTGTGGCGTTTCTGACATTGTTTCAAAGTATGGTAAAGTTATCGTTCTAGAGGATGATATTGTTACCGGAAGGTCGTTTTTAAAATTTATGAATAGTGCATTAGACTTTTATCAAAACAAAAAAACAATTTGGCATATTAGTGGGTGGAATTATCCAATAGAAACCGACAATATTTCAGATGTATTCATATGGCGAGGAATGGAGTGCTGGGGTTGGGCAACATGGAGTGATAGATGGCAATACTTTAAAAAAGATGTTGAGCATACAGTTAGCAAATTTAATAAAGATGATATAAATGCATTAAACTTAGATAACTCAAGGAATGTCTGGAGACAAGTAACGGGTAATAAAAGTGGAAAAATTAACACCTGGGCAATATTTTGGTACATAACCATCTATGAGAATAACGGCATGTCTGCGAATATTAGTCGATCTTTATCGCAGAATATAGGCATGGATGGAACGGGGGACAATTGCGATGATAACGATATTTACCGTTTAGATAATAGGGTGTATTTTAAACAAGACATGAATTTTGAATTTGAAGAAGATCTTCAGGAAAATAAGCTTGCCGTAGAAAGAATAAAAGCATTCTATAAGCACAGCAGAGGCAGTATTACCGATAGGATTATCAGAAAACTCAAAAAAATTATCAGTTTGTACTTTTCATGAACATAAGTATAGTTATCACAGCCTATAACAAAGGGCATCTTTTGATTGATTCTGTTGATTCTGCTTTAAATTTAATAACCGATAACGATGAGGTTGTTATAGTTGATGATTGTTCTACAGACACAGAATCTATAAACTGCATAAAAAACTTAACCCAAAAATACACGAGTAATTCTAATATTTCTTTCTATGCTACTGATGTGAATCTAGGTGCTGCTGGTGCAAAAAATTATGGGATCAATATATCAAAGGGCGAGGTTATAGTTTTGTTAGATGCTGATGATGAATTAGTATTAAAGAGTTTTGACATAATAAGAGATGTTTTTTCTATAAAAGATGTATCCTTTGCATATGGTGATTATATAAAAGAAAATTTAGATACTGGATATTCAGAGAATGTAAATTGCTCAATCATAACTGATAATGGGTATTTAAACCCTAAAAAAGTTGCAAATAATTGGATTTTGCTTGGTAGTTCTCCATTCAGGAAGTCGGCTTTTAAGTCTCTTGGAGGGTATGATGAATTTAATCCTGTAAGTGATGATGTTGACCTTCTAAGAAAGGCCATTATTAGAGGGCTTAAATTTAGATATATAGATGATACGATATATAAGTGGAATGTAAGTTCTAGTGGGGTTAATTCTTCATATACCCTTGAGAGTTCTGCTTTCAGTTTTTTTAGAAATGCAGAGTTCTTTTATAAATATAGCGATCCATCTAAATTTTTATTATTGTTCATTAAGCAAATAATGAAACTTATCATCATTAAGCTAAGAAAATAGACATGCTCCAAATACTTTTTCCGGTAGCGGCACTATGTACATTCTCTGTTTATATATTTCAAAATATAAAATATTTTGGTCCTGGAGTAGGTCTTTCAATTCTTGTTTTGTATTTCTTTCTTTTTGTTATTTCATTAGTAGTTAATTTTTCCGAGAGTCTACTTAGAATTGGGCGTATCAAATATTCATTATTAATAACCATTCTTTTTTTGACTTACACATCTTTAAGGTACTTTGCCGATAGTGGTTTTAACAATTTAGCTGAATTCACAGTGGGGACTCATACCGGACTTGTACTTGCTTTTTTTATAGGCTTAAGCTTATCTATATTGGTTGCACAATTATTTAGGCATTGTTCAAGTGGCAATAATGTTAATTTATTGGCAAAGAAATTATTAGCTATTTTTTTTATGCTAACACTGTACTTGTCAGTTAATGCTTTTTTATATTTATATTCCGACGTTTCTGATGGAATATTTTTAACCTCTAGTCTAGCAACTGATTATCAAAGGCCAGGTAACTTTATATTGATGAGTAGTATTTTGAATATTGTACTTGTGTCAATGCTTATTATTAAAGGAGTTGGCAAGTCATTCTCATATTTTTTGTACATACAATTGATGGTTAATATCGTTCTATCACAATTATTTGGCTCTAACAATGCAACTGCATCAATCACCATTTTGACAGTAATGTATTTTGTATATTCAAGATTGATAATTGAACAGTTAAGTGGTAATGCTGGATTTAATATCAATATTTATTCATTAATTTTTGGAAAAATTGCAAAGAGTGCTATTGCTACAATTGCCAAGTTATTACTTATTGGTTTGGTATTGTTTTATGCTTCTTTTGTATTGTTTGATTTAAACCTGCCAAACTTTAGAATACTGAACACACTTGATGATTCACTTGGCTCTAGGTTGCAAATACTATCCAATGATTTTATGGTACAGTTTTTGCACTCACCAATATTTGGCAATATGGATGTTCATAACATTACTGGAGCTCGATATCCGCATTCTTTGGTTTCTATTATTACTCACCTGGGCGTAACTGGATGGTTATTTTTTACAATCTTAATGTTTTTTATTTATAAAGATATTCAGTATGTAGATAGTAATAAGATTTGTATTTATACAAATGACAGCTATTCGCTTTTAAGATTATTAATCATTAGCGTAATGGTTATTTTAGTTCTGATAACTTCGTTCTTTACCTGGATGCCATTTTGGTTTTCTATAGGGCTCTTAGGGGTTTCCTTGTATTGCGATCGGGAGAAGTAGAGGTATGCAAGCCAGTAAATATATGGTGTATGCGATTTTTGCTTATTTGGTAATAGGTATTTTATTTCTGACAACTAATTATCACTGGGGATATGATGAGTTTGGAGCTGTTGTTAGTCATTTGGAGCTGGATGATGAATCATTTCTTGCTGTTTATAAAGATTTTCTGTATTCAAAAGGGCTTGATGATGGTTATTTACTAGATTTTCTGATTGAGGTATTTCTACCTGTTTTTATCGTGCCATTACGATGGACTTATGCAATTGGAATTAGTCCATTGTTAGGAATATCAAGAATAATAGAAGTGGATTGGACTCAGTTAAGAATTATTCTGTTTACGCCATTTGCAATTTTGGCGTCTGTGGGCTTATATCTCATTCATAAATCACTACTGAAATTACAATTAGATAAGAATATTCTTTTGTTGTTCTTGTTATTTTTGTTATCCTCACCATCTTTTGTTCATTGGTCTTTTACTTTAAGTTCATACTCATATCATATTTTCTGCTTTGGACTAATATTTTACATTGAGGCGCATAAAGATGAATTACCAATAGTTGTTTTCGGTAAGTTGTCAATCTTGCGTTCATTGCCAATTTTATTTAATTATCAATATATTCCGATTGTTGCTATTTTTGGAGTATTTGATGTTTTTACGAAGAGACCAATTCTTAACAAAAAAATACTTGCTTGGATTATGCCAGGAGCGATTGCATTATTCTCTATTGTATTTTTATATATGAGATCAATATTAATTGGCAAGCATGACAATCCAGCCATATCGACTATGGATTCTGGAGAAGTGATTAGGTATAGTTTTCTAGAGAATATCTCTTCATTTTCTGAAGTATTATCTTTTTTATTTAGCAGGATCTACGATATTTTTGAGTATTTTTATTCAATGAATCAGAGTTTATTTTTTAGCTCAAGTTACTCTAATCATCACTATTTGTTTGGCTTGTTTGGCTTAGTATCAGCATTTCTTATATTTCTCTATATTAAAAAAATTAATAGTAAGCTCTATTCTTTTTTGGCTGTTTATATATTTGCACATATGTTAATGTATTTGTCAGGTGTAATTCCTATGACACCATCCAGGCATTCCTTAATACTTCTACCGCCATTTGCATTAGTATTTGCTATTGTTGTCAATGAAGCATTATTTAAGAAAGCTTTTGATAACAAATTTTATTTTTCAATTGTATTGATATGGTTTGCTACAATTTTTGGAAATTATATGCTGAGTAATAATGTGAAACAAATGTCAATGGAAAAAGTTGATACTATTCTCACAACTTATGAAGTTAATGATTTGATTATGTCGCCATGCGATATTGAGCCAGTTCTGCATTTGGAGATTAGGAAAAAATACAATACGCTATATAAATGTGGATCAAGGGTGATAAGAAGGTTATCAGATAGTGTTAATCAAATTGGCTTTTACTCTCATAATGGAGTAACGCTAACAGATGCGCGTAATCTTATTAAGGATTATTCAACAGGTAAATGGATTTTGTTAAAATCGTTTGATTCTAAGGGAATACACAAAGACAATAAAGATGATTCTAAGTATAGATTATTTATTTTCAAAAAAAGGATTTAAATGCAAATTGTAATACCCATGTCTGGATTTGGAGAAAGGTTTAGACAGGCAGGATACACTGTCCCCAAGCCTTTGATTGAAATTGATGGCAAGCCAATTATTCAATATGTGGTAGAAATGTTCCCTGGCGAGAAAGATATTGTGTTCATTTGCAACAAAGATCATTTACAAGAGCCAAAATACAGAATGCGTGAAATCCTGGAATCTATTGCACCCAGTGGTAGAGTTATTGGGATTGATCCACATAAATTAGGACCTGTACATGCCGTATTGCAAGTAATTGATGAACTGGATCCTGATAAAGCAACAATAGTAAATTACGCAGACTTTACTTGTGATTGGGATTATGTTGATTTTTGCAGAATGATGCAAGACACCCAGTGTGATGGAGCAATCCCATGCTATCGTGGATTTCACCCACACACACTCTGGAGTAATTATTATGCATATGTTCGAGAGGAAAATCTGCAGGCATATGATATACAGGAAAAAAAGCCTTTTACAGATTCTCCAAGAGAAGAGTTTGCATCGAGCGGGACTTACTATTTTAAAAGTGGCAGGCTCATGCGATATTATTTTGAACGCTGTGTTGCTGAAGGTCTAACAGTGGGTGGTGAGTATTATGCCAGTATGGTTTACAAGCCAATGATGCAAGATGGATTAAATGTTCAGGTATATGAACTCGGGCATTTTATGCAATGGGGCGTTCCATCTGATCTCGAAGAATATTCTTATTGG
>Ga0209142_1001004_pt1 | contig 16835 bp, 16 predicted proteins | sample SaaInlV_120m_DNA_FD_184678 | JGI IMG/M metagenome (GOLD analysis project Ga0209142, IMG submission 184678) | Marine microbial communities from expanding oxygen minimum zones in the Saanich Inlet - Saanich Inlet SI074_LV_200m_DNA (SPAdes) (version 2) | ecosystem: Environmental > Aquatic > Marine... | reverse complement strand
AACTGGGCGTATAATTGGTTCCATAGGCTGACCTCTTTTTTGATCGTTTGCAAAACATAATCATAAGGGAGGATCAGCCTTTTTACTCCCTTTGTCTCGATCTCTTCGAGGAGGTGGTGCTAAGCATATCCTGAGCGTATATGGGATCAGTGGTGCTGGGGGCTAGTGGGTAGGATGGGACGTAACAGCAGGGAGCTGAATCAGACTATTCAGATAAGAGGAGCGAGCCCTTGCAAAGCGCTCACCCAAGTCAACTCGATGCTCTATCTGACGCTTTAGCTTCTGCAGCTCCTTTTGTAACTCAGTATGCTGTTTTTCATCAAGCCATGATGGAAATTGATAGAGCAGTTCCAAGTCGTGATGTAGCTCTTTGGACTGATGGTTCAGACGACTCAAACTGCGCTTGCGCCGCTGATTCAGTGATAATAGCTCTGCGCTATAGGATGCATTATGTTCAACCAAGTGGCTGATACGAGAAAGATATTGCTGATGCGCCTGTTGGTCTACCTCATCACTGTTCAAATAGAAGAGTAGTAACAGTGCAAAGGCGGCAATCAATAGAGGCAGGATATTTTTCTGTTTTTGTTGGGCGGGTTGACTCATCGATGTGCCCTATTAAATTGCTCACTGGTCAGCGACTTCAGAAACTCAACCAGCAGGTGAGTTTGATGGGCACTCAGTATAATCCCCAGTTGATGCTCCGCCATCTCGAATATGGCCTGATCAAGAGTGGATGAAGAGCCGTTATGGAAATAGGGGGCGGTCAATGCAACATTGCGCAGGTTAGGCACCTTAAAGACCAGATGGTCTTCATCCCGCCCTGTTACTTCATAGCGTCCTGTATCAACTGCAGCAAAGTCTCCCAGCTCAGTATCATGATCTTCCTCTGTTTGTGGCTGATCATTTGTATCGGAATCGCTCCTTATCCCTTTGGTCAGTTGAATCAAGTCCTGATCACTACCAATCTGAAAAAAGAGGGCGATACTCTGAAACTGTGTACCACCCAGGTGCTCCCCATCATGGCAACTGTTGCACCCTAATGATTCAAATAGAAGCAGACCTTTGTGTTGCTCCTCTGTGAGTGCGGATGAGTCACCTGCACGGTATCGATCATAGGGGGCATCTAAGGTGGTTAGTGTTTTTTGAAAAGCAACCAGAGCTTGAGTGATCCCCTCTCGGGTTACGGGGGTGCCAAATAATTGTTGAAATTGCTGAGCTACCTTATTATTGGCTTGAAGGCGAGTAGCAACTTCTTGCCATGGTGCCCCCATAGTCGCCATTGTCAGGTCAATCTGCTCTGCTAGGTTTTGAGCACGGCCATCCCAAGTTTGACGAAAGTTGAATACAACATTGTAGATGCTGGGGGCATTTCTCCGCATTGGCTTGCGAATTGACCGAAACACCGCGAGGATCTGCCCCCCTAATTGAAGATTGTGGCAATGAGAGCAAGCAACATCCCCCTTCTTAGAGAGACGTGTATCGTGAAACAGTTGTCGTCCCAGCTCGATCAATGGCTGTGGAGTTATCTCAACCTCGCTAGCTAGGAGCTCTAATGGAAGCCATTGAAACAGTAAAACCGGTAGCCACCACACGGGGATCATTCTGCAACCATCTCCTCGATCAAGTTGACTAGGGCATCTCTTCCATAGGGCTTATGGAACAGTCGTACCTGATGTTGTTTCAGCACATTATGAATATCTTCGTTGGTAGAGATGTTGGCGGTCACCAAAGCAATAGGAAGTGAGCTATCGGTTTTTCGGATCTCTTCGATGGTTTGCAGCCCGTTCCAACCGGGAGGCATATTCATATCGATAAGCGCTAAATCAAAAGAGTGGTTCTCTTGAAGTAACTCAAGTCCTCGGTGACCACTGTTGGCCCAATAGACCTCACATTCAAGTATTTTTTCCTGATTCCCTGTATCCTCACTGACCTCATCAAGAAAGGCAAAGGGGTCTACATCGGTTTTTTTTTCTAGATAGAGTTTGACCGATTTATAGATGTTCTCCTCATCATCAATTAACAGTATTTTAATCAATTTCTACTTCCCTAAAGCGGTTATTCATTTTTTTATAATTCTAACTGATTTCTCATCGGCTTAGCCAGTTCATGAAGGAATCATCCCAAACCCGTCAGTAACTCAGCGATGAGTTTCAGCACTACTACTTTGCGCTCGCAATAGGTCAGCCTCGGTATCGATACCATGGCCAGGGTCAATGGTCGCCTCAGAGAGGTGGATGCGCTCCCCTTTCCACAATACCCTCAATTGCTCTAGAGACTCTAGCTGCTCAATGGGACTGGGTTCCCATGTGGTATAACGTCGTAGGAATCCAGCTCGATAACCGTAGAGTCCAATATGGCGATAGTGGCTTGAGGGGGTAGCCTGTTGTGGGTCGGTAAAGCTGTCACGGTTCCATGGAATGGGGGCACGACTGAAGTAGAGTGCATAACCCGCTTCATCTATAACCACTTTGACGGCATTGGGGTCAAACAGCTCGGAGCCCTCTTCAATTTTTCGGTAGAGCGTTGTTACCGAGGCATCACTATGGGCTGCCATATCGTTAGCGACCTGCTGAATCAGTGCTGCGGGCATCTCTGGTTCATCGCCCTGTAGGTTGATGATAATGGTCTCATCTTCTAATGAGAGCTGATCTACCACCTCAGCCAAGCGGTCAGTTCCTGAGCTGTGGTCACTGCGGGTCATACAGACAACCCCGCCGACCTGTGTGACTACATCGGCAATGCGTGGGTCATCTGTAGCGACCCAAACGGCATCGGCACCACTCTGTTCTGCTCGCTCCAGTACATGCAGTACCATCGGCTTGCCGTCGATCTCCAGCAGGGGTTTTCCAGGGAGTCGACTGGAGCCGTAGCGGGCGGGGATAATGACACTAAAACCCATACGCTTAAGACTCCAGCTCCTTGGCACTCATCTCACGTGCCTCATCCTCTAGCATCACCGGAATATCATCACGGATGGGATAGGCCAGACGGTCAGCCTTGCAGATCAGCTCCTGATCGGCCTTGTTGTAGAGCAGAGGCCCTTTGCAGAGGGGGCACACCAGAATATCCAGTAGTTTCTTGTCAACCATATCTTCTTTACCTAGTTTCAACGTTAATTTTTTTGAGTAGCAACTGCTGCAGTCCACGGTCTAGTTCTGCCTCTACGGGCACCACCCAGATGGTTCGCTCTTTGGCTATGGCGAGCCCCTTACACTTTACCGCATCCTTCTCCGTCATCAGCAGAGGAAGGCTGGCATCCTCAAATCTTAATTCATCATTATTATACTGATGGTGGTCACTGAATGGGTGGAGAATGGGGTTCAGTTTCGCTTTACGCAGTAGATCAAAGAAGCGTTGTGGATTGCCGATTCCTGCTACTGCATGGACTCCCTTGCCTGCCAAATCAGCTAGATCAGAGTGTTGTTGGGGATTATCCAGTCGATAGAGTGGTTGCGGCTGCAGCAGCATGGGGAAATGGTTATCTTCCGAGGTTTGTTCACCGTTGATCACAACGGCATCAACGCTCTGTAGTCGTGAAGGGGGTTCTCTTAATGGACCGGCGGGTAGGCAGAGTCGATTACCCAGCAGGCGCTCTCCATCTACGACAGCCAGCTCAACCGTTCTCTGCAGACGATAGTGTTGCAGGCCATCATCACTGAGGATGAGGTCGGCCCCCTGCCGGATCGCCTCTTTTGCCGCAGCAACTCGATCACTACAGACATAGACCGCCGCCCCGCTCTCTCTAGCGATTAACAGTGGTTCATCCCCCACCTCTGCGGGGTCACTCTCTGTCGATACCTGTTGCAGCACCGACTCATCTCTGCGCCCATATCCACGGCTGATGATTGCGGGATGATACCCCTGCTGACGTAGCCAATGCGCCAAGGCGATCACCAGTGGGGTTTTACCGGTGCCTCCGACAGAGAGGTTGCCAATAACGATGATGGGTACAGAGAGTGGGAAGCTGCTTAACCAGCTGAGACGGTAGCCCCACCGCCGTAGTGTCACCAGCAGACAAAAGAGCAGTGAGAGCGGAAGCAGTAACAGGGTGAGCGCTTGTGTGCGCCAAGAGCCACGATACCAGCTCTCCTCTATCCACCGCTGAATCAATGGGTACGCTCGGTGATGATGGATAGATTAAGCAGGTTGAGCTGGCGCGCGCCATCCATTACGGTGACCACCGCACCATGTGGAGTTTGGCGGTCGGCACGCACCACGATGGCCAAATCTTGCTGTGTTGCGGCACGTGCTTTGAGTGCGCTGTACCAATCCACTTCAGGACTCCCCAATTCAGCACTGCCCAATAGCTCAATGGTCCCATCGGCATCGATTATGATCTCAGCTGGTTTTTGCAGTGGACTCTGCTCTCCACTAGAGGCTTTGGGTAGCTCGATATGGAGGCGTGCCTCTTTTTCAAAGGTGGTGGTAAGTACAAAGAAGATCAGCAGCAGAAACACCACATCGATCAGCGGGGTCAGGTTGACCTCAATCTCATCATGGTTGCGTCGCTCACGTAGCCTCATGAAAGTGCTCTCATGGCTGCTTGTATTCACCCAGTTCACGATCACCGTGGATGATCTCTACCACTCGAATTGCCGCCTGCTCCATCTCTACCACCAGCTCATCTACCTTACGCTTTAGCAGACGATAGAAGATCAGGCTAGGAATGGCCACCGAAAGTCCGGTTGCCGTACTGATCAAAGCCTCTGAGATTCCGGTAGAGAGTACTGCCGGGTCACCCACGCCCCCCAGTGTGATGGCATCAAACACCTTGATCATACCGATCACGGTGCCTAGCAGTCCGACCAGTGGAGCGCCTGCAGCAATGGTCCCCAACGTACTGAGATAGCGCTCCATCTCATGGACCTCATGTCTTCCAGACTCTTCCAGACTCTCTTTCATCACCTCGCGTGGGTGGTTGCGGTTGAGCAGCCCTGCAGCCAGCATGCGCCCCAGAGGGGAAGAGTGGTGTAGCTGTGCAATAGTTTCATGGTTGAGCTGGCGTTCATGGTGCCAGCGCAGAATCTGCTCTACCAAATGAGAGGGAACCACCACGCTTCTGCGCAGCGCCCAGTAGCGTTCTGCAACAATGGCAAGCGCCAGCACCGAGGCAAGCAGTAGCGGGATGATTAACCATCCACCAGATTGTAGCAGTTCAGCCATTATCGAAAATTCCTGACATGAGTTTATTTAGTGGTGATTTTACCAGTAAACCCTTCAACTCTGTGGGCGATCACTCCAGATCTTCAGGTTCTGTTCGCGCCAAGCGCTAGGGGATTCATCACTCCCCAAAGGTATCCTAACGGCACCGGAGTCCGCACTATTCCAGAATTTGACCCCTTGCTCTCGATAACGCCTCACCACCACCTCTCTGGGGAGCCGATAACGGTTGCGATAACCACTGGGGATGATCGCCCAGCGAGGTGATACCGCCTCAAGCCATGGTAATGTGGATGAGGTATGGCTACCGTGGTGAGGTACCACAACGGTATCGACATCAATGGCAGTGGGGCTGTAATTAAGCAGTGCTGTTTCAGCAGCGGACTCAATATCTCCTGTCAGCAGAGCTGTCTCACCACTCGCCTCAATACGTATCACACAGGAGCGGTCATTACCTCTCATCCCATCATTGGCACGAGGGTGTAACAGCTGCAGTACCACGCCGCTCCACACCCACTGGTTACTTGCTTCACAGTAGCTGCTGTTATCGACCTGCTCAGGTACGGAGGAGATCGCTTCAACGACTAGAAACTGTTGCAGCAGTGCATCCATCCCCCCGATATGGTCACGGTCATCATGGCTGATCACCAACAGGTCAATCTGCTTCCAGCCTCTGGCGTGGAGGAAGGGGGCCACTACGGCACTACCTGCATTAAAGGTTGAGGAGAAACGGTCCCCAGTATCGTAGACCATCACCTTCTCATGGGTCTCTACTACGGTCGCCAACCCCTGTCCCACATCCAGTACCGTTACCCATGCCTCCCCTGTGCTGGGCCTTGGTTGAGGCCAGAGAAACAGGGGCAGCAGAGAGCTTAGAGCCAGCCAGCGGTACCACCCTATATTTCGGTTGAGTGCCACAGCAACCCCAGTCAGTGCCAATATCACCATCCAGAGTGTGGGCTGTGATGTACTGAAGTGGGAAAATGGTAGTGCTGAAAACCACTCCAGCAGAGGCCAGCACCACTGCAGTAGATGACTGCTGAAGCTTAGCAGCAGATCTGCTCCGGGCAGGGAGAACAGATGGAGTAGTGCGGAGAGTAACGTCAATGGCACTACCAGCAGACTCACCCAAGGGACAATAACCAAATTGGCCAGTGGTGCAATCAGCGAACCTTGTTGAAATAGATAGAGCAGTAGAGGCAACATTCCAAGTAGCAACACTCCCTGCATCTGTATCATCACCACCCACATCGATTTGCGCTGATCCGCATCCGGCAGTGCATAGAGTATCCATCCAACTGCACCGAAGGAGAGCCAGAAACCTGCCGAAAGTACGGAGAATGGATCAAACAGTAGCACCGCTACCATCGCGGCAAAATAGCCTCTCCAAGGGGTAACCGAGCGCCGCAACAGAATTAGTCCCATCACCACAATCACCATCACCACTGCGCGCTGGGTGGGGACCGAGAAGCCTGCTAGTGCGGCATAACCCAATGCCCCGAATATAGCCCCTGCGGCCCCCATCTGCTGTGCTGGCAGGTAGAGCAGTAACCTTGGGCTGATCGACCAACCCCAGCGAAAGAGAAAGAAGAAGAGGGTTGCCACCAGGCCAATATGTAACCCAGAGATTGCCATCAGGTGGCTGGTGCCCGTATTGCGCAGAGTGTCCCACTGTTCGGTATCAATCCCTTGCCGATCTCCCACCACCAGTGCTGCCAATACCCCGGTAGTATCAATGCTACCTACCCAGAGAGAGAGTTGGTGGCGTACACCATTCAAGGTTGCAGAGGGTTGTTGTAGCAGTTGGTTATTCCCCTTACGCACATATCCTGTGGCACGAATCCCCTTCTCAAACAGCCAGCGCTCCCAATCAAAGCCGCCGGGATTACTGAATCCGTGAGGCTGTTTCAATCGTACCGTCAGCTGCCAGCGTTGATCAGGCTCCAGTGGTTGATAAGCGTGGTGCCAATTGAGGCGAATGGTGGCTGGAAAATTGACCCACTCCCCCTGATAGCGGGCACTCTCAATCTTAAAGAGAAAGCGAACAGCCCCACTGGGACGTTGTTGTGGCAGATTCACCACCTCTCCAACCAGCTGTAGATCTCTCCCCTCAACCGACTCTGGAAGCGTAACACTCAAGCGTAGATCCGCCTGAAAAGCGGCCCATAAAAAACCCACCAGTAACCAAAGTAGTGGGGTCAGCTTTGGCAGGCGGTAGCTGATGAGTAACAGGGGGAAGATGATGATGCTCCACTCTGGGTCCGGTAGCTGTGGTAACTGGAACAGCAACACCACGCCAGCGAGCAGCGGTATCGCCGTAGCTGCATAGTTGTGATTCATGTTGTTGAAATAGTGGAGCACAATGGTAAAAATAACATGTAGTGCTGATATACTTCCAGATCATGGCCAAGCATCTTATCAAACGTTTTATGCCCGATCACCAGAAGGTGAAGGAGCATAAGCACCTGAAAATTTTTGGGCCACTGCTCCACTCCGCTGACCTCTGGCACCTGAACCGCCACTCCATTGCCGGGGCTTTTGCCGTTGGACTGTTTATGGCTTGGGTACCCGTCCCTTTTCAGATGGTATTGGCCGCCGCCGCCGCCATTTTATTCAGCGTCAATCTGCCAGTTTCGATTGGCCTGGTCTGGATTACCAACCCGGTCACCATGCCACCACTATTTTTATCGGCCTATTGGGTGGGAATCTCTGTGCTAGGAATGGCTCCTGTTTCTGTTGAGTTTGAGCTCTCTTATGCCTGGTTAGAGACGGTATTGCCGCAAATTTGGCGCCCTTTTCTTTTGGGGTGTCTGATCAATGGTGCTGTCAGTGCAGTAGTGGGCTATTTTGGAATGCGTACTTTCTGGGTCTGGCACGTGCAGCGTCGTTGGAAAAAGCGTAATGCAGAGCGTAATCAATCTTGAGGGTATTGACTGGGGTTAGCCCCTGTTCACACAACCTTTAAGTACAGCAAGTAGCTCATTTTTATTGATAGGCTTCCCTAGAAAACAGTTACACCCAGCCTCATTAAATGCATCACGATGCTTCTGCATGACGTTGGCGGTAAGTGCGATGATGGGGAGGCTGTTTCCTGATGCCCTGATCACCTTAGTCGCCTCGATACCATCCATAACAGGCATCTGCATATCCATTATTACTGCATCGAAACTGTTATTTTTCACCAAATCAACGGCCTCTTGGCCATCATTTGCGGTGGTTACGGTTAAACCAAACCCTTCTAGAATACGTCGCTCAAGTAGTTGTAGTTCAGGGGTATCTTCCGCGACCAATATATGGCCGCTAAATGGTTCATCTGTTACGGGTGCCGCCTTCTCCTGATGAAGCTGTTTTACCGGTAACTCACTTTGTTGATAGGGGAGCCTTAGGGTGAAGAGAGAGCCCTCCCCCTCTTCACTACTTACTGTAATCTCTCCTCCCATCAACATCGCTAGATTTTGGGAGATATAGAGACCTAATCCACTCCCCCCAAATCGACGAGAAATGGAACTATCCGCTTGCTCAAAACGGCCAAAAAGCTTGTCGAGTACCGCTGGTGACATCCCCACTCCACTGTCTTTAACTTGGTAAATTAGGCGATTATCCTCCACCCAAGTTGTCAGCTGCAGTCCTCCCTGGCTGGTGAATTTAAGCCCGTTCCCAATCAAGTTAATCAATATCTGCGTAATTCGTTGTGCATCATCGATCAGCATTTTCTCTTCATGATTTTTTTGTATTACAGAAAATAGCAATCCTGCATCCTCTGCTTGAGGTGAAAAAGTCAGCAAGAGATCATTCAACAGTTTTGAGAGATCATAGGGTTGTTTATCGATAGTAAATTTACCCGACTCAAGCTTTGAGATATCCAATATATCGTTTACCAGAGCGAGCTGTCCTCGCCCTGCCCGCTCAACAGCCTCAATAATGGAGCGTGTATCCTCATCTACGGTTTTATCCTTCAGCAGCTCACTATTCCCAATAATAGAGGTTAAAGGAGTACGCAGTTCATGACTCATTGATGCAAGGAACTCATCCTTTGCCTGGTTTGCTTTGGATAGGCGTTTCTCATTCTCTTGTAGTGCTGTTGCAAGTAGATTGACCTCATTCACTGCAACTCTTGGGTACTCTAGTATCGTTCCACTCTCTGCAGCATCCACCAGGCCCGCTATTGGACGTGTCAATACACGCAGCTGATATCGAACCAGTATCCCAAACAGGGGAAGATAGAACAGAATCAACAGTAGCGTAACCTGCCTTAACCCCTCAATGGGTCCGAGAACCTCCTCCTTGTGTTGATTTAATGTCATGCCCCACTTCAGTTCTGGCAACCAGCGCCAAACGGAGTAGACGGGGGTGCAGCTGGGGTTGAGCGACCATCCCGCCCCATCGATATGATCAAGTACCTGAACCATTGAAAACTTATCGGGCTCATTGGTTCGCATCTGTTGGCACGCCTCAGGGGGTTCACGTAGCAGGTCACTCTTTAGGGTATTAATGAAGTTGATTGCCTCCCTCTCTTCCCCTCTTCTCCACTGAATCAGTGAGATATCTCCGCTCTCTCCAAGCCCTTCATAGATCTCACCGCTCTCATACTTGGTTAATGTCTCTCTCATCCAGTTAAGTGGAAATAGAGCAATCATCACCCCAACGAATTTTTTTGTATTGACAGAGTCCTTCAAAAAGAGAGGTACGCCCATCAAGGTGACCTGTTGATCAAATAGCTCTATTTTTCCAAAACCAGAGACTGTGAACTGTTTGTTCTCTGTTATCTCTTGGAGCAGCTCAGAGAGGATGGTCTCGCCATAAAAGCCACTGGCGCTTAAGTTTTCCCCCAGTTCATCCTCATGTCCAGCAATGGAGTAGAGTAGCTCTCCAGAATCATTCAATAGTAAAAGGTCATTGATCTGGTTGTCCTCAAATAGCAGTCGGCTCTCTTTTTTAAATTGGGTGGTAAGGGCTTGGTATTTCTCTGTAGAAAGGCCGCTCTCTCTCGGCTCCAGCAGTAGTTGGTGCATGAAATAGCTGAATTTTTTATCACTGGAGAGCATCTTCATTCACTTCGCCTCTTGGTGAAGCTGAGTGTTGAGCTGCTCCTCAAACAGATCACCCTGATGAACCAGTGACTGTTTAATATTTGAGACCAGCGCTTTCTCAGAAAAGTAGTTTACTATTAGTGCAAAACCAACCGACAACAGCAACAACATGACCCATCCCTTAAGGTGGTGATAAGTGAGAGAGTGGGATTTGGTAATCTCAGTCATAATTTTTTTTAATCTTCTGAGAGAAGGCCATCAACCAGCATTAGACGACGATCCATACGGCTTGCCAGTTCAGCATCGTGGGTTACCAGTACCAGTGCGGTTCCCACCTCGGCATTCAACTCCAGCATCAACTCATAGACCTGTTCTGCGCTGGCACGGTCTAGATTTCCTGTAGGCTCATCGGCCAATAGCACTGCAGGACGGGTAACCAGCGCACGGGCTACGGCTGCGCGTTGACGCTCCCCTCCAGAGAGTGTCGCGGGTCGATGGTGTAGACGATGCCCCAACCCTACCCGTTGTAAAATTGCTGTTGCCTCTGCTTCGGCCTGCTTGCGGCTGTAGCGCGTGGCCCCAGCTGTACGCCGCATCAGCAGTGGTAGAGAGACATTCTCCATTGCACTAAACTCAGGAAGCAGGTGGTGGAACTGATAGACAAACCCCATCATCTGGTTTCGCAGGGCGCTTTTCTGGTTCTCTGATAGAGTGGATAGGTCGGCTTCACCGGCTATCACTCTCCCTGTAGAGGGGGTGTCCAGCCCTCCCATAAGGTGTAATAGGGTCGATTTTCCTGATCCAGAGGCCCCGATGATCGCCACTTTTTCACCTGCGGCAAGGGTGAATTCGATATTCTGCAGCACCTCAATTTGGTTCTCCCCCTCCTCAAAACTGCGCCCCAGTTGCTGACAGCTAAGGATTGTTGATACCGTTGTGGATGAATCACTCATAGCGCAGTGACTCCGCAGGTTGTACCTTAGACCCTTTCCAAGCGGGGTAGATGGTTGCCAAGAGACTCAACAGTAGAGAGACGGTGGCGATGGTGGTGACATCAGACCAACGCAGATCAGACGGTACGCTACTGATATAGTAGACCTCGGCAGAGAGAAATTCGGTATCCAGCAGGCGTTCAATAGCAGGGACCAGAGTCTCAACATTCAGCGCTAAAGCAACACCGCCTGCTACTCCCAATAACGTCCCCACTATACCAATCACTGCCCCTTGCACCATAAAGATGGTGAGAATATCGCGTGGCTGGGAGCCGAGCGTGCGCAGTATGGCAATATCAGAGGCCTTATCCGTTACCACCATCACCATGGTGGACACAATATTAAAGGCTGCCACGGCAATAATCAGGGTGAGGATGATAAACATCACCCGCTTCTCCATCTGGATGGCGCGGAAAAAGTTGGCGTGTTGGCGGGTCCAGTCGGTGTAACGGAAGGAGCGCTGCGCACGGTTAGCAATTTCGCGAGTCACTTCAGGGGCGAGGAACATATCGGCCAGTTTAAGCCGAATGCCACTGACCCGATCTCCCAAGCGGAACAGTTTGGCACTGTCTCGGATAGAGAGTAGTACCAGCCCACTATCAAACTCATGCATGCCCACCTCAAAGATTCCGCTTACGGTAAAGCGTTTCATACGGGGGACCAATCCTGCCGGAGTTACACTCCCCTTAGGGATCATCAAGGTCACCTTATCCCCGACAATAACCCCCATTTTGTTGGCTAACTCTTGTCCCAATACCATACTGAAACGTTGCTGATTGAGGTCAGATAGTGCTCCTGTGACCATCTGCCGAGCCACCTCTGAGACCTCTGGCTCCAACTCTGGGTCGATACCACGCACCATCACCCCCACCGCTTGGTTGCCGTGGCTGAGCATGCCCTGCCCCTCAATATAAGGCGCGACACCAAGCACCTGTTCATGTTCCATAGCCGTCTCGGCCAGCTGTTTCCATTCAGGCAACCCCTCTTCCATACCAAGCAGACTGGCATGGGCGGCCATTCCAAGAATGCGTTCACGTAGCTCTTTCTCAAAACCATTCATCACCGAAAGTACGGTGATCAGTGCCGTTACCCCCAACGCAATCCCCAGCATCGAGGTGAGAGAGATAAAGGAGATGAAGTGGTCTTTGCGAGGCGCACGGGTATAACGCAGTCCAATTCGGAGTTCGAGCAGGCGTAACATTACAAAGTAATCAACTGAGAGTTCTAGGAAGGAATCTAATCTAGCAACAGAGTACTATTGGGCCCCTTTGGGGATCAGCTCTTTGGCATAGTGCATATCACTAACCAGAATGTGTTCGTGTAACCACTCGTTAAGAAAGCTCATCAGAGCATCTGTAAGCACATCTTCACCGGCCTCAAACCGTTCTTTCAGGTTTTCTACTTGAGCGGATAGCACCGCATGCTCTTGGATATGTGCAGCGTGATCAGAAAAATCATATTTCTCAAACAGGGCCTCTTCGTAGGCGAAGTGTTTTTCAATATAGGTAGCCAAGCCATCAAAAATTTGAATAATTATGGCATCATCCTTTGCTTGGGTAGCCGCATTTTTCAATGCGTTGATCATGTTGACCATCTTTTGATGTTGTTCATCAACCGATTCAATACCAATACTTAGCTCATCACTCCACTCGATCATTAACATTTTTAAGTCCGTGTTTTTTTGGGTTGAAATGAAAACTGGGGAATCTGTAATTCTATTGCAGAATTGTATTCGACTTCTCTCTTTTTTTCGAGTAGCCATAGGGATTATCTCCTCTAAGCCCATTATGATGCCTCTTAGAGATACAATATCCTGATGAGTGATCAAACAAAGTTTTCCAGTACCCCATTTGCCCCTCCTACTCCCCAACAGTGTGGAGATAAAATCCATTGGGCCCAGCTCTATGGCAGTGCTCGAGGACTTTCGATTGTATCTGCAGCTCAACAGGCCGCTGGCCCCCTGCTGGTGTTGTTACGCGATACCGCAACACTGAACCGTCTAGAGGAGGAGATCAACTTCTACGCCAGTGGAACGGACCTCCCCTGCTTCACCTTCCCGGACCAAGAGACCCTCCCCTATGACCGTCTCTCCCCTCACCCTGATATCACCTCCCGCCGACTGGAGGTGATGACCCGGCTACCCACGCTGAAGCAGGGTATTGTGCTGGCAACAGTCTCTACCGTGATGCAGGTGGTACCGCCACAAAGTTATATTGATCTTCACGCCTTCAATCTTACGCAAGGTGAAGAGCTGGATCGGGATGGGCTACGCCTGCGCTTGGAGCAGAGTGGCTATCGAGTGGTTTCACAGGTGATGGAGCATGGAGAGTACGCCTTCCGTGGGTCCATTGTAGACCTCTTTCCCATGGGCGCTGAGGCCCCTTACCGTATTGACCTGTTTGATGATGAGGTCGAGAGTTTGCGTCTGTTTGACCCAGAGAGTCAGCGTACTACAGAGCAGGTAGAGGCGATCCACCTGCTTCCTGCGCGTGAATTCCCGATGAGTGAGGAGGGGGTACGTCACTTTCGTCAAGCGTGGCGTACCCATTTTGAGGGAGACCCTCAACAGAGTGCCATTTACAGAGATATCAGCCAAGGGCTCACCCCTTCCGGTATTGACTACTACCTGCCCCTCTTTTTTGAGCAGTGTGTCACCCTGTTTGACTACCTGCCCGCGACCCATCTGATCCTTATCGAAGAGGGCATTGAGGAGGCCTGTGAACAGTTCTGGGTAGAGATCAAAGAGCGCCATCAGGACCAAGTTTTTGACCAGAGTCGCCCGGTACTTACCCCGGAGCAGCTCTTTCTAAAGACCGATCAGCTGTTTGGACGGATCAAACAGGCCCCTGTTGTACAGCTAGAGCACTTCGAGACAGAAGAGCGTTCGGGACACTTCAATCTCGGTAGTCGCAAACCGATGCAACTGGGGATGCAGTCGCGCAGTGAAGATCCTCTGCAGCGGTTGATTCAGTTTATCGATGAGTTTGAGGGGCGTGTTGTCATTGCTGCAGAGTCAGCAGGACGTAGAGAGGCGTTACTGGAGCTGTTTCACCCACGCACTATTTACCCCAAAATATACGCTACGTGGCACGCTTTTCTCGATGGTGATGCCCCCCTCTCAATCGTAGTTACCCCACTGGAGCAGGGGCTGCTACTCTCCCAGAGTGCAGAGACCCCCACCGTTACCGTCATCACTGAGCCACAAATTTTTGGGGAGCAGGTACTACAACGCCGTCGACGCAACAAGAAACGAGGGGTTACTGGTGATGCGGTTATCCACCACCTCTCAGAGCTACAGGTGGGTGCTCCAGTGGTCCATATTGACCACGGTGTTGGGCGTTACCAAGGGTTGGTCTCACTGGATGTAGGGGGCGGTCCAGCTGAATATCTGCTGTTGGAGTACACCAAAGAGGACAAACTCTATGTCCCAGTCACCTCTCTGCACCTGATTGGGCGCTACACCGGTACCGACCCGGAGAAGGCCCCACTGCACCGATTGGGTAGTGAGCAGTGGCAGAAGGCACGTAAAAAAGCGGCTGAGAAGGTGCGTGATGTTGCTGCAGAGCTGTTGGAGATCTACGCCAAACGGGCCGCTAAACAGGGGTATGCTCTGCCGGAACCAGATATAGAGTATCAGCAGTTCTCGGCACAGTTCCCCTTTGAAGAGACTCCCGATCAGGCCGATGCCATTGATGCAGTGGTTGATGACCTCACCGCGCAACAACCTATGGACCGTCTGATCTGTGGTGATGTCGGCTTTGGCAAGACCGAAGTGGCGATGCGTGCTGCCTTTCTCACTGTACAGAGTGGCCGTCAGATTGCGGTACTGGTCCCCACTACCCTGCTGGCGCAGCAGCACTACGAGAACTTCCGTGACCGCTTTGCGGACTGGCCCTTCAAGATTGAGGTGCTTTCACGTTTTAAAACAGCAAAAGAGACCAGTGCAGCAATGGCTCAACTGGAGAGTGGTGCGGTCGATATTGTGATTGGTACCCACAAACTGATTCAGAAGTCGGTCAAATTTAAGAATTTGGGAATGGTGGTGATTGATGAAGAACACCGCTTTGGGGTGCGCCAGAAGGAGCAGTTCAAAAAGCTACGTGCAGAGGTGGATGTGCTTACACTCACCGCAACCCCCATCCCTCGTACTCTGAATATGAGTATGTCTGGGTTGCGCGACCTCTCCATTATCGCCACCCCACCGAGTAATCGTGTTGCAATCAAAACCTTTGTGCGCGAGTGGGACCCTGCCCTGATCCGTGAGGCGTGCCTGCGTGAGATTCGTCGTGGTGGACAGGTCTACTTCCTCCATAACAAGGTAGAGACTATCGATAAAACTGCCAGTGAGCTGCAAGAGCTGCTGCCTGAGGCAACCATTGAGGTGGCCCATGGGCAGATGCGTGAGCATGAGTTGGAGCGGGTAATGAAGGCGTTCTACCACCGTCGCTTTAATATTCTGGTCTGCACCACCATTATTGAGACCGGTATCGACATCCCTACTGCTAATACCATCATTATGGATCGGGCTGATCGGTTGGGGTTGGCGCAGCTCTATCAGCTACGTGGACGGGTGGGACGCTCCCATCATCGCGCCTACGCCTATCTAGTGATACCACCCAAAAATGTCATCACCCCAGATGCCGTGAAGCGGTTGGAGGCGATTGAGTCATTGGAGGAGCTGGGGGCTGGGTTTACCCTTGCGGTGCATGATATGGAGATTCGTGGTGCTGGTGAGCTACTCGGTGATGATCAGAGTGGACGTATGCAGGAGATTGGGTTTGATCTCTATGCAGAGATGTTGGAGCGTGCAGTGGAAGATCTTAAACAGGGTACTACGACCGATCTGGAGCATGTGATTGAGACACAGGTTGAGGTTGATTTGGGAGCACCCGCCCTGCTGCCAGAGGACTACCTGCCCGATGTGAATGCGCGACTGGTGCTCTATAAACGTATCGCTGGAGCCAAAGACCTAGAGGCGCTGAACGAACTACAGGTGGAGATGATTGACCGTTTTGGGCTGCTCCCCGATGCCACCAAAAACCTGATCCATACCACTGCCGTGAAGTTGATGGCAACTCCGTTGGGGGTGCAGAAGATCGAGGCCAATGCTGAAGGGGCGCAGTTACTGATTGGAGGGCAGCACCAGCTTGATCCAATGAAGATCATCACCCTGATTCAGTCTCAGCCTAACCGGGTCAAACTCAATGGGCAAGACCGCATCCGTCTCATTGCAGAGGTAGAAGAGGTGGAGGAGCGTAGGACTCTTGTTGAAAATACGCTGCAAAAGCTGGCACAAGACAGTGCTCCGACAACCTTGCTTTGACGGTTTCAGTCTAAGGGGTACCTCTAAAAATGCATTTTTCTTGCGATAGCTGCGTCAGCTCCGTACTCAAATCCTCATGTACTTGCGTGTACACTGCGGTTTTCCGTGCGGTGCTTTCTTGCTCTCCCAAGAAAACTACTATTTTTAGAGGTGCCCTAAGGTCAAAAACTCACTCAAAATATTGTATAGCTCCTGTTGTTGAAAAGCGCCCCACGCCTACGGCCACGAATCTCCGAATAACATAGACAAGACAGCGGCCTGATGTACATTGAGAGAAGCATCTGAGAGCAAAGACCGAAAATACACTGGTGCGATATTGCCCGTTGAAAA
>Ga0209142_1000985_pt1 | contig 17072 bp, 18 predicted proteins | sample SaaInlV_120m_DNA_FD_184678 | JGI IMG/M metagenome (GOLD analysis project Ga0209142, IMG submission 184678) | Marine microbial communities from expanding oxygen minimum zones in the Saanich Inlet - Saanich Inlet SI074_LV_200m_DNA (SPAdes) (version 2) | ecosystem: Environmental > Aquatic > Marine... | reverse complement strand
CGACGCTCTGAAATTTGTCAATTTAAATTTGAAGACCTGCAACATCTTGGCAATCACAAACATGCGCTGTTACTGAGACACTCTAAAACTGATCAGTACAATCAAGGGAAAACAATTCCAATATCTAATGAGCTGTCTGAGATGATTTCAAGCTGGTCACTAGCAGTTGATCAAGATAGCGGCTACATCCTTAGAAGTTTCAAACGAAATCTATCTACTAACCCATCACTTACGCCTGCATCAATTAACCATATTTTGAAGAGTCTGCAAAAGCAGGCTGGACTGAATAAAATTGGAGAACTATCGGGACACTCATTTAGAGTTGGCGCTGCACTTGATCTATTAAACAAAAATATTCCGCTTGAGAAAATTATGCTTAGAGGTGGCTGGAAATCAGAAACTAGTGCGATGAGATATCTTCAAAGTTGGAACGATAGCAACTGGTTGATTATTAATTGACTATAAGAGTCAATAATTCAATTTAATATTACTTATGCCTTGAATATCCATCTGGATTTTGTGACTGCCAGCGCCAAGTATCTTCACACATCTCGTCAAGTTCATATTCTGCCTTCCAATTTAGTTTTTCTTTTGCGTAAGCAGGATCAGCATAGCAAATAGCTATATCACCAGGCCTTCTATCAACTATTTGATAAGGTACATCTTTACCTGAAGCCTTTTCAAAAGCCTTAACCATATCAAGTACAGAATATCCATTACCCGTGCCTAAATTGACTGTTAATACTTGTGACTTATTTTCTAACGCCTGTAATGCTTTAACATGGCCTTTAGCTAAATCTACCACATGAATATAATCACGCACACCTGTTCCATCAGGTGTGCCGTAATCACCACCAAATATACTAAGCTTTTCTAACATACCAACTGCCACTTGTGAGATATACGGTATTAAGTTATTAGGGATATCATTTGGATCTTCACCAATCAACCCACTTTTGTGTGCGCCAACAGGATTAAAGTATCTAAGTAGTGCTATATGCCAGCTATCATCTGCAACAAATACATCTTGAAAAAACTCTTCAATCATTAACTTTGATCGACCATATGGATTTGTTACTGACAATGGAAAGTCTTCTTTGATAGGTACAGTATGTGGATTACCATATACTGTAGCAGAAGAGCTAAAGACAAACGTCTTACAATCAAACTCACGCATCACATCAGCTAGAATAAATGTGCCACCTACATTGATATCATAATACTCAATAGGCTTCTCAACTGATTCGCCTACAGCTTTTAACCCTGCAAAGTGAATCACGCCATCAATCGAATATTGTTCAAATATTTGCATCAGTGCAGCTTTGTCACGTACATCTACCCTATGAAAAGGAATATTGCAGTCAACCAGACCCTCTACACGCTTTAAAGACTCTAATGAGGAGTTACACAGGTTGTCAACCACCACAACTTCATAGCCAGCTTTAATTAGCTCAATGCAAGTGTGTGAACCAATATAACCTGCTCCACCTGTTACCAATATTTTCATCATTTATCCTTATATAAAATATCACCAATCTCATCTAGCACTGGCCTTAACTCATTCCACGTCAGTAATTATTTTTGTGTGCACATGATTAGTTAATTGTTGATTCTTGACAGTGAAAGTAATTGCTTAATCAATGTGAAACTCCATCTCTTTTAATTACTTTCAAAAATGTCATCCATAAAATTTTCATATCAAACCAAAAAGATTGACGACTTAAGTACTCTACATCTAATGCGACTTTATCAGGAATTGATAGCTCGTCTCGTCCATTCACTTGTGCCCAGCCTGTAATACCAGGTAATAACTTATCCACGCCCTTTTCAGTGCGCAAAGCAATTAAATCATCTTGATTATAAAGTGCAGGACGTGGCCCTATGAAGCTCATATCACCATTTAATACTGAAAATAGTTGCGGGAGTTCATCCAAGCTACTTAAACGCAAAAAACCGCCAATTGGTGACAAATAAGAGCTAGGATTATCTAACAAATGGGTTGCTACAGCAGGAGAACCTATCAACATTGATCTAAATTTTGGCATTTTAAAAATTTTATTATTTTTTCCAACACGGTCAGACCAGTATAGTGACGGACCTTTTGATGTTATTCGAATTGCAATAGCAATTAATAACATTGAGATCAACAACAGAACAAATAGAATTACACCAAGTGACAAATCAAAAACTCGTTTCATTCATATCCTTTAACGTCTTTTTCGCTTTGAATCCTAGCACTTCTAATTTAGCAGAAGAATAACATTCATCACCTAATAGCTTATTAAGCTTATATTTAATACGTGGATTTATCAGGGATGCCATATCAAATAAACTCTTTGGAATACTCCATTTTGGAATTGACTTACCCAATACATTGCACATAGCATTATAAATTTCACGAGAAGAGTGTGGAATACCGTCTGTCGCAATAAATATTTCTCCATTGGCGCGATCATCGTCAGCTACTAATAAAATTGCTCGAACTAAATCATCCACATGAATCATTGATCTTTTATTGCCAGTTTCAGGCAAAGGTGGGAACCAGCCTTTTTTAATACCTGACAACATTAATTGTAAATTACCCTTAACACTCAGGCCATAAACCAATGAAGGGCGAATAATGGATACATGCATGCCAGATTCTTTGCCAATTTCTAATAACTTTAATTCCGCCTCTCTCTTAGTTTTCCCATAAACCCCTTCCGGATCACCTTGATCACTTTCACTTGCACACACCTCAAAATCAGGCTTTCCACCCGCTTTAACACTACTGACAAATACAAACCTTTTAACATTAGACTTCACTGCAAGTTCGGCTAATTGAACTGTGGCATTTACATTCACCCTGTGATAAAGGTCTGCAATTTCACTTGTGTTACGCATATCATGGGCAAATCCAGCTATATGAAAAACTGTATCTATTGACTTTAATGCAGATTTAGGAATATTTTCTTTTTCAAAATCACAAACTACTGTGTCATAATTCGAGCGCTCTATACGAGATAAAATTCGTATCTGGCTATCTATTGCATTAAGCAACCTTCCCCCAATAAAACCAAAGGCACCTGTAATAAATATTCTTCTCATAATTACTTAAGAAGTTTCTTTATTTTTGCTCTACAAACAATATATAAAAAATATATCATTGACTTTATTCTAGGCATCATCCTAATTGGCTCCCTTACAAATCTTTCAAGCCAAGCTAAATGAAATTTCCTTGAAAGTTTAGAAGGTTGTTTTTTTATTCCAGAAAACCAATCAAATGCAGCACCAATAGACATTATGCAACAATCTGGCAGGTTAACCTTATTAATATAAACCCATTTTTCCTGTTTAGGTGCGGTCATTCCAACACATAACAAATCTGGACTAAATTCTTTAATATCGCTTAATATTTTCCTATTTTCGCTTTCGGTAAATTTATCTGAAAAAGGGGGTGAATAAGTTTGAACTTTAATATTACTGTATTTTTCATTTATCTTTTGTCTTATTGCTAATAAAGTTTTTTCATTAGCACCTAAAAAATAAACTTTAGAGTGTTTCTTGTTATAGTGATTAAGTGCAATATCCAGTGCAGATGGTCCGGTAATCTTATCTATTTTCTCACTATTAATAATGTACGAAGCAAGAAGTATTCCAGATCCATCAGGCAATAAAATATTTGAAGATTTGAGCGCTCTATGAAACTCAGGATCACTTAGAGATACAATGAACGAATGCGGATTTATTGTATTAACGATACATTGTTTTTTTTCCTGTAAAAAGACATTATTGAAAACGCCAGTAAAAATTTCAAAATTAAATAAATTCATATCTATACTTTATTGATAAATGCTCATTGGCTTGTTATATTTCAGCATTTTATAGAGTTCTTAATGAAGATGCTATTTGATCTATTTTTTTCGATGAAATCGATATCCATAAAAACATTATAGTTCATAAGTTTAAAATATTTACTAAATTATCTTCGAACTGCTCTAAACTAAAATTTTCTAAATAGCGCTGTCTACAATACATTGCTGTTTTTTTGTTAATCAACATTGCTTGAGCTTGATCTAGCACTTCAGGTAGTGTACTAACATCATGCAGAACTATACCACTTTCCTCATCAAGCATATAAGGAATAGAGCCTTCATCAGTAGCAACCACTGGCACACCATACGAAAGGGATTCTAGTAGCGTTAAAGGAAAGGCATCATTTTTAGATGGATAAATCAGTATGTGTGCGTCTCTATATAGAGAATCCTTCCGCTCTCCGGAAACAAAACCGTGATAAATGACATTTTCCTCTAATTCATATTCTTTGATAAGCTCAAAGAACTCAGCCTCACTCTCTACATCTATCCAACTACCCGCAAAATGATAACGGATATTCTGCCCTTTGGTATTCTTGGCTAATTCCAATACTTCTAAATACCCCTTCTCTTTCATCATATGAGCAAGATATAGGACTTCAACCGTATCAATCTTACTATATTTTGTTGTCGTATATATTTTAAAATTTTCTTTGAACATAGTATCTTCTACGCCATTAGGAAGAAAATGTATTTTTTTATATAAGTTCACTTTTAAAGTATCTTTTTCCAACAATGGACTTAATAAAATTAAGTTCACGTCTTTAATAAAAAATCGTGATAATATCAAATTATGTTTTGAAGACGAGACAAATTCATCGATACCTTTTGTGTGATAATGGTAGTATACTTCCACAGGCTTAAACAATTTGTAGACTTTCCAAAGTATCGATACAAGCAAGTCACGGTAAAATGCTATAGACTTAATAGAAGCGGTAAAATAAATTTTCTGAGGTCGAAATATCAGCAGCGCCAAAAAAACTTTAGCATACAGCTCCGCAACCAAGTAAATTTTTTTAAAATTAATTTTACCAATATCACCGATAGTATCAGATGATTTTATAGTGATGAAATGACACTCAAATGCTTCCTTAAGTTTTTCACTGGAAGCAATAAAATCACCTACTTTGGCAGCACCGTGTGCGGGAGGAAATCGGTGAAGTATGCAGAGTAATTTAAGCTTCATTCAACACCTTCCTATAGATCCCTTTCATTTTCTTCGCTTTGGCTTCCCATGTAAATTGGTCTAGCACATCTTGATGATTTTGTTTGCCTATTTTTAATCGAAGCCTCTCGTCGAAATACAGTTGCTCTAATTTTTTGGCTAAGTCTGAGACTATGTCACCATAAGCCTGTGTTGACAATACTAACTGCTCTTCGGTATGGTGTATAACAAACTGCTGAGGACCACCATAGTCCATTGCCAGAACTGGTAAAAAGTGGCTCATAGCTTCTATAATGACAAAACCTGCGTTTTCAAGTGTTGGAAATAAAAAAACATCGGCTTTAGTGAATTCTTCTTGCACCTCATGTAATGGAATCTTTCCAGAAAACTCAACATACTCAACAATATTTAGTTGTTGCACTAGCAATTCAAGGCCCCTTCTATCTTCACCATCTCCAACGATCTGAAGTTTCGCATTAATCACATCAGGGTTAACCTCTAAGAATTTTGCAAAGGCAAGCACCGTGAGTTTAAAATTTTTAATATATAATAACTGCCCAACCGAAATAACTAGAAAGCCTCCTCCCTTTTTTTCCGATTTTTCAATCTCTTTCATTGCGCTTTTTTTCATGCCAATAGCAGGCTCATCAATAAAGTATTTTTCATCATTCAAACTAAGCTTTTTTTTAACATTTTCATTAATACCAATAATACAGTCTGCTTTAAATTTACAATAATGGAAAGCTGGGTCAAAATTTCTAAAAAATACTTGTAAGAAAATACGAATCTTTTTAAGATTTTTACGTCTTTTTCCATCTAAAAACTTTGAGTCAATAGGATCATTACTTCCTATAGGTCCCCAGATAAATTTATTGTTTTTATTTTTCAAAAGAGAAAAGAAACTTGGCAGCCAGTCATTGACAAATGTAACATGATGCACTATATCAAAAGAGATTTTTTGAGTTTTCATAAAGAGTGCGGCACCGATCATCCAAAGATAATAATAAGTTCTTATTCCTCTACCACCTTTTTTCCAAAAGCTAAACCATCTTGGCAATGCATAATAATAAAACTTTAGATTATCAGGATATTTTTCACCCTCTATAGCCTCTTTATTGTTAACCTTTGTAACGGCGAAAATAGTATCATTTGACATTTCTTTAGCAATTTCGTTTACCATTTGCCAACCAACCTCTGGCTCACTGCCGTTATTTGGCTCACAGGCATACACACCTAAAAGTATATTCATCGCTTCTCCATTGTTTCAAGTACATTTATTTCAAAAAAATAAGGCTCGCTTTCTTCCTTATTTCTAGATATCTCTTTTATGAGAAAAAGTTGAAATAAGCTTTCAATTTCTTTAATATTGATTTGTTCAGAAATGTACGTTATTAATTCCTTAGCTTTCATACCCTCAAGAAGCCTCCCTATTTGGTAGTAGTATTTTATTAAATCAAAATACTCCAAACCATCTTCGACAAAATGCTCAAAATCGAAAGGCACATAGTCACCATCAACCTTAACTATATTCCAAGGAGTAAAATCACCATGCTCATATACAAGCGCATACCGTAGGATTGATTTTTGGCAGATTTTTTCTATTTGGGGTAAATAATTAGACATATCAGTAGAAATGACACTTCTTTTTAGTTCTATTATACGAGGGTGATTAGTGAGTTTATAAATATCTTTTCTTCTAAATCGTAATAATAAGTCATCGACATTATTTCGTGGAACTATGCCAATCCTACCTTCTAAAGCAGCAAGCAATATAAAAGGCTTACCATTAAACTCGTCATGTAAAAGGTATTTATTAACGATGCGCTGCTCAGACAACAGCTCAATGGCATTTTTCTCAGTTTTAAGATGCTGAAATCCCACTTCATTCAATGGGTATTTCAAATAGCCAACAATCTCAGCAGTAGACGTTTGCAACTGTATTACAACTTTATCTTGAATGGTAGAAAAATAAAGAGATGACACTAATGATTTGTTCAGCTTAGCTTCCAAATAGCTCACAAAGGCGGATTTTTCCTCTTGTTTTAATCCCCATACTAACTTAGAAAGTCCATTGAAATTAGTAAAAACAAAGGCACTAACTTTTTTCAATATTTTCGCCTTTACTGAGAAAGAATTATAAAGCTTGAAAGAATTTTGTGCCAATATAGGGCTATCGACGACAATCGCTACTTTTGGATTTTCACTTGTTGGTAAAAAAATATACTTGTTGGATGAGAAAAATTTAGTAGAGTTCATCCATCTTTATTTTCATAATAGTCATTATCTCTTTTGTGATCCTTTCTGGAGATCGATTGGCATCAATATGGAAATATCGCCTACCATTAGCCATTGCTTCATACGCTTTTACTTGCCTTTCCAACTCTTTAAAAGGAACCTCTTGCTTTCGTTCATAGATTATTTTTGCATCGGCCGTCAAAATAAAATAGATATCAGGCTTTGGAATAAACAATCGTGTAATTTTTGCTATAGTTAAACTCCCTCCATATCTATATCGTCTACTATCTACAAGCATGTCATCAAAGTAACGATCAAAAATAACTAAAGATGATTTCGCTCTTAATGGAAAAATATTTCTTAGCCACCCTAAATTATATTGGCACACATAATATAATAACTTTATATACGATTTCAGTCTTGAATATGGAGGGTACTTATGAGGATCAGTTACTATAATATCACTATTTATGGAACTCTTTTTTTTTATTGGCTTTAAATGAAAATACTCCTTATTCTTAAAAGGTAACTCCTGAATTAAAAGTTTTTCTATTATTGTTGATTTACCCGATCCGTCAGGACCTAAAAAACATATTTTCATTTTAATTTATATTTCCCTAGAATTTTTTCAACTGTTATTTTTAGGCTATCATCACAAGTAATGGTATATCTTTTCAAAAAATATAACCAGCTTTTATTTGTTTGATTATTTAATATAACAAGGTGCTCATTGGTTAACAAAAGATATATATTTACTACATCAGATAGCTTTACATCTGCACTATACTCTTTACTACCAATAAAAATATACCCTTTAATAATCTCTAAATTTTTGCAACTATTTTTTTTTATATTAATAATTCGAGCATAAGGGTTAAGCAACTTTTTCACTTTAATTGATATCGATGTATACACCCCCATAATAAAATTAAAATATGATTTATTTAATAACTCTATAACTAATTTTTGCTTTCTTTTCTTATCTTGAAGACTGATATCAATATCTTTAGATTTATTCTTTTCATAACTAAAAGCAAGTTTTTTATATTTTTCTTTCACTTTTTCATTGCGAATAATATAAAGATACCAACAATATTTTTCTAAACTCAAATTATCTAAGATATAAAAAGATTTGAACTTTTCCTTTTTTTCTAACAATTCTTTTGTATCAAATAGCGGCACATTTAGCCACTGAATATTTAAAAAAAAATCCAAATGCAATATATAGTCATCCATAACTAATAAACTTGAACGCAAGTTTTTATAACGATTATTTTCATAGACATTAATATTGAATTTCTCTTCAATTAACTTTAAGAGGGTATATATTTTCAATTCCTCATTTTGAGAGATTAAAATATCTATATCGTGCCCTTCATCTTCAGGTAAATTTTCATAATTTCGTAAAATTAAATAATCAAAATTCTCATTTAGATATTCAAAAATAAACTTTACCACTAATGCTTTATTCATCATTCTAGCTTAAAATATTTTTATAGTGGCCAATAAATTTTTCTGCCACCTTATCCCAATTCAACTCTTCATCAATCATTTTTTTTGCATTCGATCCATATTTTTGTAGCTCTTGTTTATTAAACAAATCTTCCATTTCAAATAAACTTTCTTCGATATTTTTAATATTATTTTCTGTTAACACTTTCCCGGCTTTATATTTTTCTACATAGTTACCAAGATTGGTTTCTTGACTTATCAACAAAGGCAATGATAGGTCAGCCGCTTCGAGAGCAGCTATCGGCATTCCATCATGTCTCGAGGTATGTAAAAAAACATCAGAAGAGCATAATAAATTTAATTTTTCTTGTCCAAATTTTTTTCCTAAAAAATGTATATCATCCGTAAAACCTGAAGAATTAGCCTGTTGAACTAACACATCTAGATCGGCACCATCTCCTATAAACTGAAGCGCCCCTACCCCTTTACGAATCTTATAATTAATAAATGCTGCCAATAGCAAGTCTAAGCCTTTGTGGTGAATAACTATTCGACCGCAATAGGAAAACACTATTTCATTTTTATTTTTATTACACAACAATAGGGAGGTGTCTATTCTTTCAGGTGCATTTGGTAGAAGAACACTCTTTGTTGTTACCCCTAGATTTTCAACTTGATCTTTTTCAATCTTGCCAAGAAAATGTATAAATTTTGCATGAGACAAAATATTCTTATCAAAAATCTTAAAATATAAATATTTTTTGATTCTTTTATTATCCATAGTGCTTTTATCATATGCACCATGAGGAGTTACTATATACGGTATTTCAAGTTGATTTAAAAGTTTTGTTATAATAAAAAATTCGGGTATAAATGTTGAATGTAAATGGAAGAGCGTTTGTTTTGGAGAGGATTTAATCCTTTCTTTTAGCTGTTGATCAATCACAAATCTAAAAAAATATTTTTGAAATAATGTCAATTTATAACTATGTTCATGATGAATCTTTTCTGGTGAATCAGTAATCCCAAATACTTCCACATTAATAGCTTGTTTCAATTGAGCTGTTACTAAATTATGAACTACTACATTAACACCATTCATTGTGTTTGGATTTGCTTTGCCTAGTAATAAATGTATAACCTTCATCTAAACTTTCCTTATTGTAATTTTTTTACATAAATTATTCTTTCGCTTAATATAAGAACAACTAAAAATGGTAGTAAATTCCAATGGGCAAATGCAATACCAGGTGCAAAAAATGTTCTAACTAATGTAAGTAACACGAAAGTATAAGCAAATAATAATATATAGTATTCATCATTATGATATTTGTAATTTTTTAATATTTTTTTAAGTTTACTAAGCCCACTATATATAAATATTAACAATAAAATACTTCCAAACAAGCCAACACTTATCAAGAGGTCCAAATAAGTATTATCTAGTGTGGAAAACTCATAACCCGCATACGCATCATAACTAAAAGTTGCGGAGTGCCTAACTCCTGAATAATACCCGTAACCTATTATAGGCTGTTCTTGGAACATTTGAATGGCATGAGTCCAATTACTAACTCTGCCTGATAACGCATATAAAGTTTCGATATCTTGACCTCGAAAAATTAATTCAATTAAATTTGGAAAAATGGCTATTAAAAATAATGAGATTATTGATGCCATTGTTAGTACCAAGGTAGAGAGTAGTTTATTTTTCTTTGGTAATAACCATAAAAATGATACCACTACTAACAGTAAAGATGTTCTTGATCCAATCAATATAGTCAATAACATGGCAACGAATACAAGGAGGAATAATTTATAGTTCATATTTAAATGTAATTTATAATTTATTATTAAATATAAATTAATAATAACTATAGAAAAACCTAATGAAGTAGCTACAGGGCTATAGAGAAAAGGCGCTCCATGTGTAATTAAATTAAAGTAAATGGATGAGATGAAAATAAATGACACAACTATTAAAATGGAAAACTTTGTATTATCAATAGTTTTTTTTAGGCTTGCTCCATAAATCACAGCATAAGATGCTAAAACAAAGACGGTATATTCAAAACTTTTTGCTATTGCCGTTATATAGTCATATGACCAGATGGAAGATAAAAAACAAAAAACAAGGAATAATAATAAATATTTGTTATAGTAAATTTTTCTTTTGTAGCTAAATAATAATATTAATGATATTAATACTGACAACAGTAATATCGATACTCTTATATATTTTCCTGCATCCATTAAAACCGAACTTTCAGCACTACCCCCTGATGAAATCATTAGACTTAAGAACGCCAGTAAAAAGGGTATATATTTAATCATTAGCTCTTACCCTGACCTCTGTATTTTAAATTTTATTTGATTCTGAGTATGTATTTGCAATGATAATCAGTCACTGGCTTCTTTGGCTTCTTTTTAGATAAAAGAAATAAACACTTGCAGTAAATAACATCAATACAGCGTAGCCATTAAGACCAAAGTAATACGTAGTTGGCACTATTAAGATAGCTATAATCATAAAATTCAAAAGGTTAACTTGTGTTAAAAAAACCTGTTGTTTTAAAATATTAATTAAATAAATATACTTTTTTGAGGCAATCAAAAATACATTAATAAATAAAAAAACTGTTAATAAATAATGATATTCCAAGTATTCGTTACCAAGTATAAATAATACTATATGTTTTGAATAGAGGCCAATCAAAACTGTGATTAATAATGATAAAAACAAAATAGGGTAGATATGCTTATCCAGCCACAATATAACTTCTTTTTGTCCACATATTTTATATTTCTTAGAGGCATTTGGTAATAAGTAGTTATCTAGTGATGACATTACAGGATTAAAAATACCTATTATGCTCATGTAAGCAGATAAAATACCGACAACTTTATTGCCACTAAAAAATCCTAGCACATAAAATCCAATTCTTGAATTAAACCAAAGTAAAACTGTGGCTAATATTAAATGCTTCACCCTGTGAAGTTCATTTCTAAAAAGTAATTTTACCTTTCTTCTTGATCCATTAATTTTTAACTTACCAAAAATAACATAAAACGTAATTGGAAAGGTAAGTGAAATAATATTTAAATAGAATATATCTTCTATATCAGAAACGCCCACTATCATAATGAGATTAAGAAGTACGATATAAAATGTGATATCATGCAATAAAAGTTTAGAATATTCAAAATTTGCAAGATAGATCTTTTTGATTAAATCTGAAAATGTATAAAGTATCATAAAAATAATAACCAATACACCAATTTGTAAAATATCAAATAAACTAATGCCGCCCATTAAAACAATAATAAAGCCAATCATTACAATATATTTCAATAATATAAGTGAGTCATATGAAATTTTATTAACTTTAAACTGATGTGAATCGGTATTCATTGTGGTATAAATGAAAGCTTGCTGAACACCTACTACTAAAAATACCAAGTATAGTATCAATGAATACTTGCCAAAATCGGAAGGTCCTAATAATCTTGCGTAGTATATGGCTAATAAAAAGTTAGAGCCACTACTTATTAATTGATCTAGGAGAACTAGTAGGTATTTATTTTTCACTAAAGTTTTATATTTTAATGTCAGGGCAATTTACCAAGTTGTTTAGTTAATCCAAGATAATACATTTTAACAGCACTCTTAAAGTTACTAAATTTATTAGAATCTGACATGATTTTTTTTATATCCATTAATAAGAAAATAGAAAATTTATACGTATTATATGGAAAAGATTCATTATAAACAGACGCATAAACCCTATTCCTTAACCCGTAGTTTCTCTTGTCGTCATACGCCAAACCTTGACTCACCTCGCTATTAAGTACATCATGAATAAAAACAAAATTCGGAAGATAAAAACAATTAAATTCCTTACTTATTCTAGAGGAATATTCAACATCATCATATCTCAGAAAAAAGTCTCTATTAGGATATCCGCATTTAGCAATAGCATCTTTTGAAAATACAATACAATTGAATGATCCATAATCTACTTTTTGTATCGAATTTGAATTCATTTTAATATTTTTTTTATTAATTAATTCTAATATTTTTCTTCTGCCCGGCATATTCATGCTTGCAATTTCACCATTTCTATCTAACGATTTTGGAACAACAAAGCCAAAATTATTAATTTTTTGTAGAGATATTAGCATATCTTCAATAAATGTAATTTCAGTTGGATAAGTATCATCGTCAAAAGTCCATAAATAATCATAATCTATATTTTCATGAATGTGCTTCATGCCATTATAAAATCCACCTGCACTCCCTTCATTAGTATTACTTCTTAAGATAGTCACACTATCATCTAAGAGAAATTCTTCGACTTTATTTACCGACCCATTATCATAAATAATTATTTTCTTGTTTTTATAGCCACTACCCACTAGCAAGCTGACTAACTTTAGCAACTGTTCTTTTCTATTGTATGTTATTACTAATATGACAATTTTTTTTAACTCCATTTGTAATCCTCCCATTTCTAACGCTTGCTAAAAATAGAATCTCCGTTGTTTAAATAGCCTCAAGTAGCTTTATTGGTGGAATCCCACCAATCGAACTATGGGGTTGTTCGTTTTGGATTGATCAACCCTCTCAAAGCTTTTGTCAGTTTGTCTGCCGAAGCGTAATATCCAACATATTGCATTGGCGCAAAGATACCTATAAGAATAACATTACTTGCTGAATAAAAACTTGCTGCACCCTTAAAGACAAACGTTCTACTGCCTGATTTTATCATTAAAGTTGCATAAAAAGCTAATGCCTGGAAGTATGCTAGCTCACCCCAGCCTTCAATACCCAATTGCCTGGTTAAGTAAGGTATGGTTATTAAAGGAAATATGATATTTGCAAAGTTCACCCCATATATCGATATGGAATTCTGGATAAATTTCTTATCTTTCACTACTCGAGATACATTAATATTGGAATTAAAAAATTTCATACTTCAACTGTATTTACTTTCCATCTAAAATACGTTCAATTGCCCTCTTTCCACTCATCATTGCTTGGTTGCTCCATAAATAATCCCACTCACCGAAACGACCAATTGAGAGTATGCCCACTGAATCTAGGAACTCACGAATAATAGCCCTTCTATCTTCCATGCCGATATCAAATACTACATTCCCATATTTAATTTTTTTGTGGTGCGTGAACAAAATATCATGCTTATTTGCTATATTTAACTTTTCTAGAGCATAAAGAGAATTATCGATTAACTGCTGTTTAGTGTGCATTTTGGTCGTATGTCTTGACGAATAAATTTCAAATTGTAATGACGAACAACCATTAGGAACATTGTCCTGAGATTTCATACTAGGCGAATAAGCTCTTGAAGCGAATATATCCTCATCATATATATAGAACCAAAGATCTTTAATTACGTCTTTATTAAACCCTATTGATACAAGATCTATTGAAGTTGCATACAGACTAGAGGCGGCGTCTTTAACTTCTTTGGGAGCATCTTTAATACACTCAACAAGTTTAGGCATTGGCATGCTGCTAATTAGCTGTTTATAGACAACATTACTTCCATCTGAAAATGACACGGTGTGTGTATTGGTGTCTATTTTAATAACCCTCTTCTCAAATTCTACATCAGAAGCTAAAATTAAAGGCTTTAAAAATGATTTGAAACCACCAGTTTTTGGATACCTCATTTCTGAAGTATAGTATGTGTTAGGTGTATTTGGCGTCATTGAGCCTCGTAACACCTCACCAAATTCTGCTCTTCGCATTCTATTGCCAATCCAACTAGTGCTTAACTCTTTCGCTTCAACAGTCCAATATTTTTTAGTGTATTTAATGGGGTAATAGTTAGCGATTAGATCGCCATACTGATGGATCAACCACTCTTCATAATTATTTATTGTCTTAATGTTTGGTCGTTTCACAAAACTTTCTAATAATTGAATGCGTCTTTCAATTGGCAAAGGGTATAGGTTATTCTGCACAGGGTGCTTTAACCAGAAACCATCGTCAAAACACTTCGATTCTGATGAAAGGGTATTATATTCGGTTTGGTCGAAAATTTTCCTCACTTCTGGCTCTTTTGCAAAAGATAGATGGACAGCATTATCAAACCTAAAGCCTTCAACTGAAAAATTATCTAACAATCCGCCAGTTGAGTTCAGCGCTTCATATACCTTTGATCTAAGACCGAACTCCTTTGCGTAATATGCTGACGATAGACCGGAAATTCCAGCCCCAATAATTACAATTTCTTCGCTCATTTTCAATCCGGATTATATTATATTAAAAGCTTTTCCACCCAAAAACCTTTGACAACTTTTTAAAATTTCTTACATAGAACATCTAAGCGACCTTCGCTTTTTTGTGGTTCAATTTTATACTTTCTTTATACGCATCCATCATTTTCTTTATATAATTTCACTGACACAAGTCAATTTTCTATGCAATTTATTTCATTTATACACAACTCCAAGTCGCTTACTGATTTATTATTCTCAATAACAATATCTGATATTAATTCCTGACTTTTTATGTATTTGAAATATGATGGCCTTACATCTTTAATATATTGCTCTGTAATACTTTCAATTGACCTACCCCTATCTTCAAAAGAGTATTTGGGTACTAAAGTAGAGCCTTTTTCTTTCAAATCATTAATGTTATGAATTAACAGTTTGCAATCAACAGCCCCAGAATGATCAAAATTACAATATCCATTAATTTCAATTTGTTGTTTTTCATTAATATAATAGTCATCCAGAGAAAGAACTACACTATTGCTTTTATATTTTTGATACACAAATCTAGCAATCGTACTTTTGCCCGATCCACTTCCTCCAGCAATGCAAATAATCTTCATATATTTTCCTTTAATGTATGAATGTAACGCTGCAAAGCAGAATCCCAATCACCCATACAATCAAGATCAAGCAATCCTAATTTGTAATTTAATGCCGATTCATTGTTTGATACCGGGGCGATCCGTTTAAACATCCCCTCTGGAGCTATTTCCACTTTGCAGTCTAATGCAAACAATTCAACTATTTTTTTTACGTAATCATATCTTGAAACGCGGTCTGCATGATTTACACAATTGTATATGCCAAATTGATTAGCACTAATTAAAACTTTAATTTGCTCAACTAAATCTAACACATAAGTCGGGTTACCAATTTGTGATTCATCAGAGTGAATTAGATCGTTATTTTTAGCCTCCATATATCTTTGGTATACAAAGTTTTTTCTATGGAACGCACTGCCGCCAAAAATCCAACCAGTTCGTAGAATTAAATACTTATTGAGATGGCTTCGAACAACTTTCTCAGCTTCATATTTAGAACTATGATGAATTGTGGATGGCTCTACCTTATCAAACTCGGTATATCGCTCTGTTTTGTGTGAACCGTAAATACCTGTACTTGATATAAATACAAATAAAATATCCCTATCTATACAACAATTAACTAAATTTTGAGTTCCAATAGTGTTTACTTCAAACGCTTTGTCAATCTCAGTCTCGCAAGCTTCTACATCCGTAAATGCAGCAGCATGTATTATAATATCAGGCTTTTCCTTTTCTACTATTTGATTAACATATTGTGTTTTAGTTATATCTAATTCTTGGCTTGAATAGCCAATACAGTTTGGAATCTCATTGACTAAATGACTACCTAAAAGGCCTCCAGAGCCAGTAACTAGTACTTTCTTACCACTCATAGTCAATAGTATCTAAATCAACATTAATTGATTCATTTTGGCTATGCTCTATACTTGCAATATTTAACAAAATATTAGTGTCTCCAAGCCCTCTAAATGAAACCCACAGACCCGGTTTTATTGTAAGTCTTTGATAATTTTTCTGAGAAAGCTGTACGCTATAAAATTCTTCTAAATCTTTGTTATAAATGACAAACTTTACTTCCCCCATGGGGACAATAAGGTTTAACACCATCTCAGTATGCTTTTTCCAGCCTTTAGTGCACCCTTGATTAACAGTTGAGAAATATGCCTCACCAAAACCACTGAAATCTTTATCACTTTTCTTCATAGCGTGATAAAGGTCACCCAGAGGATGTTTAATCTGTTTAAGTGGTGTCAGTACTACTCCGTCCATTGAAGTTTTTTGTCTTGGGCCAAGATCTCATATTCAGCTATCTGCTGTATTGTTTTATCGTACATATTTATTTTTTTTCTATAAAAATCATAATACCATTCACTTGTAAATTTTATGTTATCAGAATATGCTAAATTTGACTGCCAGTTCAAATAGAAGAGTGCTTTGTCACAATTCAGTTTTAATAGTCCAGCTTCATGGAATGGTATATGATCCGTTACTTTGTATGCATCATTAATATTTTCA
>Ga0209142_1000983_pt1 | contig 17091 bp, 10 predicted proteins | sample SaaInlV_120m_DNA_FD_184678 | JGI IMG/M metagenome (GOLD analysis project Ga0209142, IMG submission 184678) | Marine microbial communities from expanding oxygen minimum zones in the Saanich Inlet - Saanich Inlet SI074_LV_200m_DNA (SPAdes) (version 2) | ecosystem: Environmental > Aquatic > Marine... | reverse complement strand
TACGCAGTGTTCGCGATAGAGCGATTATACTGGTCGGTTTCTATGGTGCTATGCGTGAATCTGAATTGGCCGGTATAAAGGTTGAGGATATATTCAGTTGTGATATCGGGCTGTCAATTCGTATGGGTATTACAAAAACGGATCAAACGGGAGAAAAAGGTTTTTATAAAGCCTTGCCTCTGGTACCCCAACCCAATGACCGTTACTGCCCAGTGTCTGCCATTGAGGAATGGAAGCAGTTAGCGGGTATAACTGAGGGCTATTTATTTCGTGGTTTTCAACTAAAAAATATGAAGATCAATGGGAAAAAACAGTCAGTTCTCAGCGTAGCGGGTTTTAAATGGAAGAATGCTGAAAGAATCCCGGTGAAAATAAGTCATGTTTCAGTGAATAAGGCCATAAAGTCTCTCGCAAAAGCAGCGATGTTAGAACAATCAGGAAAATACGCTGGACACTCGTTACGAGCTGGATTTGTAACAAGTTTAAGAGGTTATGTAGATGACGAGAAAATCACTCGACAGACCGGCCATGCTGATATCAAGATGCTCAAGGTTTATGATCGACCAGAAGATGCGTTTGAAAAAAGTCCGGTAATGGATTTAATTAGGTTGTTATAGATAGGCAATACATAAGCTTTTCATGTTAAGAAAAATTAAACGCTGATCCTGAATAACTCTAGGATCAAGAGTGTCGATCGTGATCTTTACATGTTGAGCCAGTTCGATATCACCATTTATCTTTAGTTTGCGTTAAAAAAAATAGTGTATCGGGATCAATTCAACAGTTCCTAGTTTCTCCATATCGGTCGTTGCTACCAGTAGCTTAAATTGGTTCTTCACGATAATAGCGGTCGATGCCTCCAATACAATGAATAAGCGCAAAGTGCCAAATAGTGTGCATTGTCGACAGCGAAAGTATTTACCTGAGTATTCCGAAGCATTCACCAGATAAATATAATATACCGCACATAAAGCCTAAATATGGATCAATATTGAATGCAACTCATCATGCAAAAGTCTAATACCTATCAAATTCATCAGACTAAACTTTAAAAATATTGATGAAGCAGTATGCCTTTAAAGGTATTGAGCTAAAAAACCTTCAACATCTGTGTTCAGGTCAATCCAACCCGGGAAGGCCAGCGATTTTTAGCTGTTCACAGTCAGGTTTATAATCTTTTTTGAAGTGTGGTAGCAGAAGACATATGCTGTATTGAACAGTAAAAACCCTTTATGAGCCTTAGAAATCAAATGAATATCTAATTTAAGAATTATAAACTATGAGATAATTAAGCCAGCTCCAAAGTAGCGGACCACCTGCCCTGTACCCGAAAGTCAGTCGCCTCCCCATCAACAGCCATACTAAGCACACGCTTACCCTCCCTAGAGGAAATCCCCCACTCTAGTTGACAATCACGGTTCTGGCATTGAACGATAAAACAAAGGTTATCACGAGAGGTGAAATCACCTGGGCTTTGGCAGCACGGGCATATAGTTAGTTCACGAAGCAAGCCTAAACGCACTTTCAAATGAGAGAGACTTTGCATTGCATTATCTCTACGTAGGGTATTTTCAATGCCCTCTAACTCTTCCTCCGAAGGAAGAGCAACAAGACGACTGCTGTTGGATGAAAGACACTCAAAAGCCGGAGAATCTTGCATCATAGACATGGTTGACTGGGGAACCAGATGTATTTCATCACCATAGAATCTAGCAGAATGATTAAAAATCCAGAGATTCAAAAGAGAAATGAGCTGCTCCTCAACATAAAAATCACGCGGGGACATAACCATCGGACTTAAATCCTGACCATCTAGCCAGTGGGAAGGATGCCCGACAGTCTTCTCGCTTTCCAAACAACACGGAATTGTGAGAATACCGTTTCCATAATGTGTGTATAAATTTTGTGGGGACCATGAAAAAATCGGCACCAATCTGATAACCTCATTAGATCTATTATTTATAATATCCCAATGAGAACCAACGGAAGTCAGTGTAATTGTATTTCCTTCTCGTTGAAGATCATAGATGCCAGCTTCTGAACGAACTTGCTCAAAACCCAGCTCTTGAAATGCACGAAAAATAACTACACCACAGTAACTCAAGTATGCGTGTTGCAACTTGATATTTTTCTCAAGTGTTTCTTGTGGCGTTAAATTTTCACTATGCTTTTGCTTCCTCAAGGTATTCCATAGCTTGGGTAAATGCCTATAATGTTGGTCATGCGACAATATATTTGTCTGTTCTATCTGGCCCGGAATCTGAGCCGATTTAGGAATCTGACGATAAAATTTATGTTGAATTAAACCTCTGACAGATTTGTGCTCTTTGCGTAAAATTTCCCGTGTAGCTTCAAGCATATCTAGGGCGCCAATAGCTGCAGCATCGGTTTGAAAGGTTTCCCCCCAAAGAGAGAATAACTTTCTGCTGAGCCGATAGTTCATCTGTTCAGAACCTTCGATATCTAGGGCATCAATCAATATTTCAGTTAAAGTATCAATCTCACGGATACGTTTTGCTAAAAAATTCTCAAGCCTATCCAGAAGTCGTACATACACACAATTTTCATACAGATTAAACTCATCTTCACTTACCAGGCCTTTTATTTTTCGTGGCTGTATACCCGTAAGAGTTCGCTTTTGCCAGCATTCAGAATGTGAGGCCAGATGTCTTTCAGCTGAACCGGCCAACCTTTTTGTCCTACTAACAGGCAATACTAACTCGTCATAACGCATATCAAATCTTGGACGCCGGCTAATTTCATGCAAATGGCCCTCATTCAGTACATCCTTCAGTAAAAGCTCAAGCTCATTTAAATTTCCCTTTTCATCGAACAATCGGGAAGGAAGTAAAGGGGAAGGAAATTCCGCATTATCAATATCTACCAGCTCGGCAATTTGTAATAAGGCAAGCTCAACCAATTGTTGATCTTGATCATCTTCGGCCTTCCCACAAATAAAACTCTGATCCTCAAATTTAAACCGGCCAGTTCCATCTTCAGCTAAAATACTGCCCGCTAAAAAGTTGGAATGATCTTTAAGAACCAATTCAGCGCTAGCCTTATACCTCGATGCAATAAAGGGTAAGGGAATATCTTTATTTTTCACCGTTTGTAGCGTTAAACGATCAATTAACATTACGCATTACGCTCCATGCGTTTTTTATCTTTTGCAATGCAATCTAAAGAATGATTGGGTTGCCCTGTAAGATTCAGCTCACTCCATGTATTTACAAGCGCCTCCTCAACTGCATCCAGATCAGCCACATTAATATCGAAGCGGCCTGTCACCTTACCTCTTCTAAACACCTTGGTAGCCAGCAGATGATCCAGCCCTTCTTCCACACTACCACCAGCCTCGATGATCACTGGAATAAAACGTTTGGCATGCCTATCCAGTCTATTTCCCCAACGAACTTCAAAATACTCCTCAAGAATTAATGAAAGCTCACATTCATTCAATTTGGACAAAATGAAATCCAGCTTCTTTCCATGTTTGCTTGCGGCAGAATTAAACTGCTCCTTCAATGAATCAAAGCTATATGTCAAACCGGACTCATAACGATCAGTATTGAATGTCTTTTCGTTACGCTGAAGCTCCATCACATGTGCCCTGTCATAAGTTTTGTCGGCAAACTCGTTTGTTGTTTCATCATGGTTGGCAGTACCTATAAACCAGATGTTTTCAGGCACCTTTATTTTACGACCATCCATCAATAAGTTAGGCGCATTATTCTGTTTTTCTTCAACAAGCACGATATTTCGCTCAGCAGCCTTAATTTCCATCGCCGATAGAAACTCGGCAAAATACTGCTCTGGTCTAGATAAGTTCATTTCATCCAGAACAATCAGGTTAAGTCGATCACGATAGGCCGGCAGCTGAGCCATATAGATAGCTTGCAGTGTCTCTTTTTCATAGAATTTTTTCTCAAAGGAATTGTAATGGCCAACCAAATCATCCTTATCCCGCCAACCAGCTTGTACTGGTATTAATGTACACTTCCCCCCAACAACCTTTGCAAATGCCGTAGCGAGACTGGTTTTACCCGTACCTGACATACCTTGCAAAATATGTAGGCTACTCATGGCTAAACCTGCAAGAAATAAGCGTACATCTTCTTCTCTGAAATAAAGCGGGGACGATGGGTCAATACTCGCCAACCCCATTCTTATTTGTTCTGCAAAATCTTTAAGCCCGGGCACATTCTGAAGGTTTGCTGGCTCACTTCTAAACTCTTGATCAAGCCGCGAAAGCACAGGAAAAGCCTTACTTCCCTCTTGTTTAACAACTAGCTCATCAAGTTGAGTATTTAAACTGGCAATTGCAATGTCTAATGTACGATTATGTAGCTCAAGAACGCGCTTTTCCTTTGCCAGGTTGTGTTTATCCTGAACACTTAACCGCGTCGTATGCAATTCTGTACTTGCTTCTTCAAGTCTACGACGCAAATCAATAATCTCTTCATTTTGATCCTCTACCCGACCCTCAAGGACTTCGCAGGTCTCCTTAAGGTCATCCTGCCCTGAAATAAGAATTTTCGCCTTTAATTCCTTTATAACACGTCTGCTGTTACTCAGTTCTTCTTGCACACTTTCGACATTCTGATCTTCAAGCTCACGCTCTAGATCCCTAAACTGGCGCAACTGCTCATGCAGGCTTAACAATTTTTTACCATCATTCTCTCGACTAATTCGCTCTTGTTCTAACTGACTGGTTAAATCTTTAAGCTCCATGTCATAACGATGCAACACCTTTCTCTCAATATCACCTTCCCATTCTTTCTGCGATCGTTGTCGAGCCTGAAGTAACATCGCCTCACTTTCTGCTTGCTTTTTAATACTTAGAGCTGCTTCAGATTGAGTCGTCAGCTTTTCTCTCTCAGCATGGATTAAATCCATTTTCTTACTTTGATACTCATCAATCAGTTTCTTTTTTTCTTCAACCTGAATTGCAAGAGAGTCCCGTAAAACTTTCAACTTCTTTTCTAAATTGACCTTCTCTTTCTCAAGCTCCGCATTAATGGACTTTTGATTATCAATAAAACCAGATTCGGCATTAGTTTCACGCTCACGCAGATCGATTTCTTTCTTAAGCATGAGGCTTTCTTTCAGCTTAAGTTCAGTTGATTTTTTGGCAAACAATTCTAGACTTTCACTTTGAAGGCTCTCCAACTCCTTTCTTCCCTCAGACAGAATAAGCCTCTGCTCTTGGACAAATCCCGACTTGGCTTTTTGCTTCTCGACAAAAATATGCTCTTCAGCTAAAACAAGAGCTTTTTCTCGCTCGTCCAGTTCAGTACTGCGCTTTTCAAGCATGTCTTTTGTGGTTATATTGACAATAATTTTAGAATCCAAACCTTTTTTCTCAAGAACCAGATTTTGTTCACTTTCCTCTAACTTAATAATAAGCTTTTCATGATTTCGTTTAGATTCCTCTGTCTCTTCAACCTTAACTTTTAAAGTTGCCAGAAGCTCCTCAATCTCATTCAATGCCATTTCAGCAGTAGATTTGAAATCAGTATCTGCCTCAAGCAAATCTAAATCAGATTCAATTTCAGGAATTTCCTCAACTGCAGAAATTAAACTATTAATCCCCTTTTTCTTTTTATTAAAAAAACTAGCCTTAAGAGCCTCTTTTGCGTCTTTTGACTGAGCTACTATATTCTTCGGATATGGTTTATATTTCGCCATTTAATACTCTCAAATATTCTTTAATAATATCTTTACCCACTGAGAGGTAAACGCTGCGCTATCAAGCGCATAGTCCAATTCAATCTCAATAGAAGACCCATGAGTTACGGAGTTTCTTTCTGTCGCCAATGATAAAATCTTATCCATGGCCAATTCATTAGGCTGAAAACTAAATAATGGGTGATCAGTATGATTTGATAACGTGAACAAAGTAGCTGTTATCAGTGGCCTGATAGAAGCCTTACCTGCATCTCTATTTGCCGCATACCAGATACTTCCTCCTTTTTGTTGCGAGAGATTTTTAATGGCATCTTGACTCAAGAAGCCACTTGCGATTGACGTTATAGCTTCTGAAAGTTCATCCACGGCCCAACTCCCACTAATGATTTTCTTGTGAGCTACAGGCCACGTTTCAATCATCCAGCGAAAACAGACTTCAAATACCCTTTGTGCCTGTATAACGAGGTCATTACAATTCTCAAAGCGGGCATCATCAGGACTAGTTGCCAAATCTTGCTCTCGCCTCAACAGAACACCTAGGCAAGAAGCCAGGTGAGGTACTTTTTTTACAGCTGGAAATTCAGCAAAAATTTGCAGTTCTGCATCCGCTATAACTCGCTGATTCATTTCTTTCCATGTTTCATTTTCAGCTATTTCTCCAACAATAGAACGTAAGTTTTTAGCCAATGCTGGGTTATTTTCCAATTGATCTAAAATAGAATCCCTCAACCAACTTGCAGACCCAGTTACAGCAACAGGGTCAGCAATCGACCAACCCATATCATCATCCGGCATAGCCCAACAAAAGATATAGGATTTAAAAGGCTGCTCGCTGATCTGTTCAATCTCATCAAACTCCAATTCTTTCAACTGATCATCAGATAAATCACCTCGAATGCGTTGATTATGAATTACATTATTTCCCTGCTGAACAATGCTCTTTAACAAATGTGCACTTGGCGAAGCAGGCGAAGAAACAGAGGATTGCAGCATAAACGGTGTATCTTTCCAGCCACGTTCTCTATTAGTAACAAATTCCGGGAAACCTCGAGGATTAAACGAATCAGGCTCTACATCAGGTAACGAATTGACCACACGAGGCCATAACTTACCGGTTATCGCATCCTGAAAAACATAGCCAGTTGTTAACTCACTCCTCGAATTTGAATCACATTCAAGGATGTCTATTCCTTTATCAGTTAATTCACCTTGTGTTGTTAACCAGTCCGGTTGTAGCTGCCCGGCAATGATATAAAGCACCATCTCTGGCTCTAAACCCATCCACTCAGCAATCTCTTTAACATCTGTCTTCCTTGACTGAAACAGGCGAAGAATAGTGCGCGAAAAAACATTCAAAGGATTCTGATTTACCTTGGGTACTAGTAACTCCCAGCACCAGACTGGATACAGAAATACCTTACCTTTAAAAGGTGTCCTTTGCTTGTCATAAAAATTAAAATAGCGATCAGAAAACTGTGCCATGGGACCCCTGACAGAACGAATAAAGTGCAGAAATAGAGGGCGCAGCTAAAAGCGCCGCCGGATGGGTGGCCATACTGGAGTCTCCAACCATGATTAACAGTCGCTGCTGTCGACTCATGGCAACATTGAGACGATTATCCAGCCTTAAAAAGCCATAGGCACTGTTTAGAGAGTCTTCATCATCAATTTTAATTTTTGCAGGTAAGGTTCTCACCATAGAAAGAAGGACAACATCAAACTCTTTCCCCTGAAATGCATCAACTGTACCCACACGTAATCTTTCACGCTCCTCACCATTTTCACTGCTGGTATATTGATATTGTCCAGCAATCTGCAACTTCCCATCACTACGTTCTGCGAGTCCTTCGGTTTGTAATGATTCTAAGATAGTATCCACTTGAGCCCTGTAGAAAGTAATAATACCAACACTCAGATCAGGACAATGGCTCAGAATCTTTCTCGCTTCCCTGCCAATTATATTTGCCTCTGCTTCACGCTGTAAACTTCCATCTTTACGAGTAGCAACTCCCATTGAAACAGGTGCATTTATCCAACCACAGACCTTATCTTCATATCCAGGTACATCATGAAAGAAAAAATCTTCACTAAGCCCTGGTTTCACAGCCTCAAGATCTTTAATTTCATAAAACTGCTTACTTACAAAATCACCCAGTAGAGGGTGCATCCTGAATTGCGTATCCAGCATCACTACGCGCTTAGGTTGGCCAGGCTTGTCTTCTAATAACTGAAGGCTTTCTTTTAAGCGCTGAAAAAGACTGATTTTCAACATCTCCTGCTGAGTTTTTTCAAGCTCAAACTTCTCAGCCAACTGTTCCTCAACCTTGGGTTCCAACAGATGTGGGAGCTGCCTGTGATCGCCTACAAGAATAATACGCCGCCGCCCCATAGACATAGGTATAAGAAGATCCAAAGGGTTCGCCCTAGCAGCCTCATCTACAATGACACTGTTAAAGCTTATTGAATTACTAGCTTCGACGTTTTTAATAGACATCATGGGCCTACCCGCAGCTTGCTGACAGGTTGCACCCAATACACTAGTATAGATTTCGGCGGCACTCTTGATACTTTGCGGGGAATATTCCAAGGTCGATAAATAGCCCCCCAGAACATGGATATACCCCAAGGTTCTTGAGTTTTTAATACAGCTTTCCAAATCATCGCGAATATCATCAAGTAAGGTACATTCTTCTTCGCTAAGAACCTTTTGAACATGCTTGGGCCGGTAATCTGGCAGCGCCTCATCTAGCAGACGCCTTTGTAGATCAGTCAATAAAGTCAACTGTCGCTGATCGAGCGAAGCATGCCTAGATAAACTCTTCAGCAGATCTTTATCTAGATCAGCTAATACATGATTCTGCCTATTAAAGTAATCCAGTAGGCGTATACATTGAATCGCCCCGTCATCACTAAAGGAATTTTCTGAAACCCTTAATGCCCTGATATGCCTCAGTAATTGCTTATTATCTACAATGTTGGATGCCTGTTGTGACACGTTCTGAAAATCACACCATTGTTGCCAACGCTGCTCTATACCCGGTTCAATATTTATCTTATATTTCTTGCTCAACAGATCAAGACAGCATTTAATATGTGTTAGATGCTCTTTACGGATCGTAGAATCAGGCTTACTAACACGTAATACGGCAATTTGGTGTAGAACCTTTTGAATTTCAGTCAGCTCAGGATATTCAGCTATTTTTTCACTCAATGCCTTTTGCAGAAAAGCTGCTTTTTTGTTACACCATAACGTTATTGGATCACCACCTTCAGCTCCATTTTTATTTGATTTTCCTCCCACTTTGACAGCAGGAAGACCAAATACACTGGAACGTGCAATAACATTATCGACGGCATCATGCTGAAAACTGGAAACCAGCATTTGATGTTGCATAGGCAAGTCTTTTAATTCTTCGGCAAGTCTTGTTTGCAAAGCCGTAATTACCTGAGTTTTACCGGTACCAGGCGGCCCTATAATAATGGCTATATCGGGTGTATTCAGTGCCACTTTTAATGCTTCTTTCTGCTTTCTGGTAGGCTCACCTTTAAACTGAGCCTTTGCAGCAGTACTAAGAGGACGAATAGATCGCAGCTCTGCAAAAGGTACATCAACACCTTCAAGTAGATAATGCAACTGAGGCATGGGGTTAGCACGCTGCTGAATGCTGTTTACAGCATGAATCCTTCTCTCTCTACTCTTTTTATCGCCATGCATAGACAGACAAATGATACCCTTCTTAACTTCATTACCTTCGCCATCTGTGCTTTTACTAAACGGAGGATGTCGGTCTCTATCTCCCTGAAGTCGTAAAGTGATTGTACCATCTTTACAGGAAACCAGATCACATAGCCAGGGTCTTCCCGTTGATGCTGTAAGCCCGCTATCCTCCACATCCTGGCTATTATCCAGCCACTCAGGCTCAACAGTCATCACCTCAAGCGTTACGTCATTTTTACCTGAGCCATCTGTAGAAACAATCTTCAGATACTTTTCAAAGAATGCTAAACAGGCTGCACTTCGGACATGAAATACCCATTCCTTAGATTTCTCAGCTATTTCATAGCCGCGAAACCGAATAGCGCCAAGATGTCGTGCATCTCCAATTTTAGTCTCCCATTCCATATCGCTATACTGAGTCCAAAGTTGAATATAACTGCCATGACTTCGAATTGCCTCGTTTAAGGCATGCTTATGCGATGAACTCGTTAACTGGGCAGCTACAGAGGCATCTATAAAGCGAATATCTCCAGACAAAATACGAAGCGATGCACTGCTGCGCCTTGTTCTTGTCAACTTAGAAAGCGACCAAAATGCATCGACTTCGCTAATACTTGCAACCCACTGCTGCCCTCTAATCTCAAGAGTTCCATCAGCACTACCTGCATAGACGGAAGCAAACATCTGAACTGCCCCCTCTCCCGGTAAGATAAACTCATCATTCATCCAGGCTGATGCCGCTTCAACATCTTCAGATGTTATATAACCCCTAGCAAACAAAGCTTCAGCATCCCGGGCAGAAATCCCAATATCCATATTTATTTGAGTAGGCACGTCACTAACATCTACCCCTTGAATGCGATATTGTCCATTCTTCACTGATCTCAGCGCCCATATAACAAGCCCTTGGGATAATTTAAAGCATAAATTTTCCACATCGGCTGTAGGCTTTACAGCGACACTATTTACTCCCTGCACCAAAAAAAATAAATCATCTTCATTAATCAGACTGATCTCATCGTCATTTGACCAAATACCTTTATCAAACCCGACCTCATCACGATGAAGAAGCGTGACAACATTTTTAGAGAGACCACCAAATTTTCCTAATTTCATGCTGCCACTCTCACCACTTGAATTTCCAAACCGGATGAGAACTATAGCCCTCTACCCCCTTATGCTTTAAATGCAGAGCAAAACCTTCTCCTTTTTTTATCTCAGCCTTCAAACGCTGAGAACGGTCAATTTGATGAGTAACGTCATCACTTTCCCGTTGTAGTTCGACCATAGCCTCGTCGGTAGGTGTAATTCTCAATCCATCTTCACGAAGCAAAAGTGTGCACAACATTGGTGAGTCTTTGTATCTAGTTGTACCTAATGGAGCCAGATAAAGCTCAATCGTTTGATTCAGATTCAAGACTTGGCAAGAAGGGGTTTGTATCCATGGAGTTTCATCCTCTTCAGTCGAGTCATTAAAGAAGTAATAACGCAACAAAAGGTAGTCATCAGCCCGTTGAGTATTACCACAAAAACCACACTGCTTTTTAGTGTTAAAGATAAATACGACACCGCATTCATCTGTAGCTGAGCAGTCCAGCAACTTTGATACAGCATCATCAATCGCGACTGCCCACATGGCCATAGATGGTCTTGCTGAAATCCTGTTTAGGCCCTCAGAAAAGCAATCATCGAATAACTGGCGCATTTTCTTAGTCGTCACAAGTTCAATAGGAATCCCGCTTTCAGCCCAAGTATTTGCATCATTATCTTGATCATAAATCCATGGAAGCTCACCTCTTGCAGCCTTATCAAGCTCCTCGTCCGGATCCCCATCCTCCACTAATAATCCAGATTCAAACGGATGACATAGTGTTAACAACTTCAACGCAATAACCGAGAAGCTCCAGCAATCAGTAGAAGCATTAACCCCGGATTCCTGACGTATAATCTCAGGGGCCGCATATCCTGGGGTGTATATATAATCGCGACCAACGCGTTCAGTAACACAGATATTGTCACAATCGATCAACCACAACTGATGGTACTCAACAGACTTAGAGACAAAAATATTCGCAGGCGACAAATCTCCATAGGCATAACCTCTGGCATGTAAATCTGCTAATGTGCCAGCAAGTTCCTGCAGTAAAAGAAGCCGACGTTTTAAACCACCTGTTTGGCGAAACCCATTCAGAGTGCCATGCTCAGCCAGTTGCAAAAACGCTTTCTCGATGGATACCTCCAGCGGCTCTAACCCATCCATCAACTCCATCACATAGCCAACTGCAGCAGTTGGTTTGGCAATAATTTCCTGTGGCCTTGCTATATTTAAGCCATCTAGATCCTGTCGCATCAACCATTCCAGCTGTCGCTTCCTAGCTTTTAATTTCTCTGTGCTTTTTTCATTAGCCACCTTTACTAAAACATTAGGAAAATCAGTAGTACACACCAATCCTTGACCACCCTGACCAAGCTTTTCCTTTAACGTATAAACAGTACCACGCCTATCAGCGACCTTACGTTGAGGTGATTTAGATTTTTCTACAGGTTGCACCTGCTCTTTACCGTGTTGTTCAGTCATATTAAATTCGTTGAATCAGCGCCATAGTTTTATCATCTGAGTGGGCAGGTGTTGGCCACTCTTCGAGTTGTTTTCGTATCCAGCTTTTACCATATCGGCGACCCTTAGTACGAAGCTGCATGGCTGTATACTCAAGGAAGCCAGCACTATCATTGACATCATCGCTGATACCATCAGTTAGCAGAGCAATGGCATGACCTTCAGCATCTAACAGTACTGTACGACAACACCAATCACTGTATTTACGTGAAGCACCTAGCCCGGTAGTTTCATTGCCAAATGCGGCAGTATCCCGACTAACCAGCACCCAACTGTCACTGCCATCATAAATAACGGCACCATCGCCTAATTGAAAAAGTCGAGTCTCTCCCGATGCTATGCCCCATGCAATAAGACAGGTGGTCACGGCATCATCTGCCTGCGTATTACCAAGCAAGCTAAGCCAATGCTTATAAATAAAGTGAATGAAGTCTTTATCACTTACATCAAAACTAAGCGATTTAACAGCCGCCAAAACAGCACGACATGCACACCGAGAACCTATATCAGAATGAGGCTTGGAACCCATACCATCACTAACTACAGCCAGCCAAGCATCACTCCAGTGACGAATTAATATTGCATCCTGATTAGGCTGATCAGAGGCAATATGCCCAGGGCCAATCACCGAAGCTCCATGCAGCAAAAAACCCATCAATCAAAATCCAGATCCAATTCATCATCGTCATTGGGCGCGCTGACATAATTAACAGGCTCTATCTGATTGGGTGTTGCACTTCTGGAACGGCTTGTAACACTCATACTCACTGCACGGAAAAATCTAATGATATCTTGTGAATTATTTGCTCTAAATAACGGGGCTTCAAGATCATTGATAAAATCATTCATCATCGACTCATTCGCATCAATACCGATCGCCATAGCCATACGTGTTGCTTTTTTAGCGCGCTCTGAATTACAAAAATTTCTAAAAGAATCCTCCCAATCGTCTGTCGGATGTCCATCAGAAATAAGAATGATAACTGGGCGATAAGCTCTAGAGGTTATTACTTCCTTGTTTTCTATTAACCCTTTCGTGATTTCTAATGCCGCCCCCATAGGGGTACCACCAGTAGCATTAAAGTCTTTAAAATCTTCGATTTTGTGAACTGGAGTAAGCGGTAAGTGCATTTCCGCTGTCCCCCCAAAAGTTATCACAGATAAATGAATTTCTGCGTTTAACCTACTTTCTGCTGAAAAGGCTTTAATCAAGTCGCGTATAGCCTGATTCATAACCTCATGCTTGCCATCAACACTCATACTTGCCGAGGTGTCAGCGAGAAGTATTACAGGTATCGGTCGAGCAGTTTTTGCTGCAAATTGTTTCATTTGATATTTCTTCCTAAATAAAATTCAAAAAAAGGTGTAAAACCGATTAATGCATTCGCCGTTCACGGCGATGCTTCGGACGGACCTGTCGAAAATCCTTGTTACGATAAACAGTTAAAATTCTGTTCGACCTTTCATCAACCACAACCTGGATATTCTCTAAGTTTCTGGCTTCTAGCTCAGCCTTCTCCAAGCGCTTGATCTCTTTTCGGCCAATTACATAAAACCTGGCTCGACGGCTGTGGATCATCCTTCCATAACTCAGCACAAGCTGGACTTGTTCCAGATTAATTGATCGCTGCGACATACGCATGTGAGCATGCTGAGACAAATCAAAATGCTCATCATTTGCCGCTTCATAGCTTTGATTTATGGCTGTATCAATAATGATTGCTCTCATAACTACTCTCCTAACAGTGAAATGTATTATCACTATTGCAGAGAGCGTGCCAACTCCGTAAAAAATATTTATTCTATTATTTCAATAAGTTATAGTATAAAAATAAATATAGAGAGAAGCGTTAAGATAAATATATTTATGGTTATATAATTATTATTACCTTTTTAGCTTAACAGACAACCCAAAGCATCTTTAGCTTTCCGCAGGGCCACAGTCTCCGTATAAATCAACACATGTATTGTTCTACCATCCTGCCTAACAGCTAAAAATGTTATCATTGCATAGCGATTTTTATAGGTGATAACCTGCGATAAATGGCCTTTCCATTTCGAATAATTCTTATCGAATACATTTTGCAAAAATTCAGCATGGTCATTATTGGCAACAAAGTTAATCTTTTTTCCAATCACGTCGCCACACTCAACATGAATACCACCATGATCATTTTTATTCAGTAACGGGCTAAAAATCAATTCAGCGGTGTGCTCATCAAACAAGAACTTATTTAATTCCGGTGGCAACACAGCATCGAACTCTACCAGTTCCTGATCCTCTGCGTTTTCCTTTTCTTCATCACTCAATTCATTGTATTTAATCCCTTCAAGTCCAAATTTTGTCGCAACGGGTGTCTTGGTTGATAGCACTAGGGATTTTTAAGCGTATGCAGCATCACTTTCACAGGCATAGGTAGGCACACCATTTTGTAAGTCGAATATGTCGTAGGTATTTATTTTAATCTGTATTTTTTCATCCAATTGTCCAGCGTTTGGTAACTGGTAAAGCCCATCAGCTTGGCCGCTCGAGATTTATTCCCCCCCGTTTCGGTCATTACCCTAGGCACATAGTGCCGTACCACTTCATCGAAAAGAACTTTGAAATCAATACCTTTGGAGACATCTCGGCCTAATAGCCCAACCTCCTTCTCAGGCATACGAAACAGTGCTCGTTCTAAGTCTGCAGCGTCAATGTTATTGCCCTGAGTCCACAAGGCGGCGCGCAGCAAAGTCGAGTGCAGCTCGCGAACATTACCCTGCCACGACTGCTGAAGGATTATTTTTTTTGCTTCTACAGAAATTATCTTATCATTGAGCTGATTATCTGCGGAGCCAATGGCCTTTAACAATGTCTCGGCCAGCAGGGTTATATCGCCCTGACGTTCGCGTAATGGTGGTAAATGCAACACACCTACTGCAATACGGTAGAACAAATCTTCGCGAAAACGGTTCTCACTGACTTCCACCATCAAGTTTTTATTAGTGGCGGTGACTAAGCGAATATCCACCTTCTGTTCGGTCGGCGTACCTAAGGGGGTAAAACTGCCATCTTGCAACACCCTTAGCAAGCGAACCTGTACAGCCGGTTCAAGCTCCCCGAATTCATCAAGGAATAAAGTACCCCCATCCGCTTGTGTGAAAACCCCGGGTTTATCTGCAGTCGCCCCGGTAAAGGTACCTTTTTTATGACCAAATAAGATCGAGTCGATTAACTCACCAGGAAACGCACCACAGTTCACCGCCACAAACGCTTTTCCTGCGCGACTACTGGCATTGTGAATAGCGCGGGCAAATAACTCCTTACCGGTACCGGATTCGCCATAGATCAACACAGGCACGTCACGATCAGCCAATACAGTGGCTTGAACTTTCAGCTCCTGCATATGCGGGTTTTGAGTAATGATGTCATCGAAGGCCGCATCCACCGGAACTTCGGCAGCGGCTAGACGACTAATAGCTTTTCCCGAAATCTGGCCTGCTGCAGGAATATACTCTGCCGCAATATCGAAGGGGATCTCAGCGACTTGGACGCCCTGTTCTCTTGATGATTCCCAGAATGTTGCCTTGAAGCGCGTTTTAGCCAGTAAAATCCAAACAGCTTGCATAGCCGGTGTTCCTGGACTTAAAAGAATATTCAGGTCTTGATTGTTAGCGCTTTCGGCTAGCTCCTCAAGCAAAGCATTCGCATTAAGATAGATTTCACCAAAATGTATCGGGGAAGACAGCTTTGCAAAATGAGCATTAACATTCATGCCTGTTTGCTTTTTTAACCAATCTAAATAGGGATTAACGTCTGATTGAGGGTAGTTATACAACAACTCAACTCTGTCGAACTTCTGGGTCGACAACGTGCTGATAACCGGGCCTCGATCCCTGCCTTTAGAGTCAGTGCTGTTTAGGTCATGACCACCAATCCAGCTCATAAGTACTCTTTCCATGATTTAGTCTTTTACTCGTTCAAACAAATCGGCAACCTCACAATCGAAAAACTCGCAGAGTATCGATAGCTTCAAGATCTATCCGCTGAGCCGTGTCCTTATATAGAAGCGTCATAGTATTCGGTGCAGGCCCGTTACTCGCGCTACATCCACAATTTTAATTTTTTCACTCGCCCATTAACCGAGAAAAGTGACATCGAATCACACCGATTTTACCCCATTAAAAGAAGGAGAAATATTACTCATAGCCTTGTCCAATATGAAATGAGTCTCAAATAGCTCATATTCACGTCATGAGTGCCCGCTGATAGTGCGGTTTCATATTATCTAATATCGATGGAAGCATCAAGTTGGTGAGAAGTTTTTCAGGCAGGAAAATCGTCATCGCTGTACTCGTTAGTGGCTACTATTTAGAGGAACAATGCAGATACAATTAATCAGAAATGTTAATATTGCATTGCGTTTAAACTCTTTAATCTCTGAGCATTATGAATGTCCGCAAAGTCCATTTATGTGGAGTATGGAATTATGTGGAGTTGAGTATAGTTAAAGTGGCACAGCTCTTGTTTTCTAAGGGTTTTAAGCCATTTTCGAAATATATTACTCAACATAATTCATGCTCTAATTCAAAATAGTATCTCATGCTAATTGAGCTTATTACGAATACGAAACAATCTCTTTAGCCGATATCTGAGCGATTTTACTATAGAAGTACAGCCAATTGAGTAACGTCAGGAACCAGATGCCAGCTTTTGAGCATATGAGAGTATAGGTTGCATCAATACGAGTTCTGAAATACTTCAATTATTATGTTTAGTTAAAATATGAGTTTTATGCCTGACACCTCCATCTGTCGGAGCTAACTCGATCGCATGAACTCAATCTCCACATAAATAGACAAGCCGGTCATTCTTGGTTTTTCTAGAAGCTCAGTTATTGATTTGACTATAATTCCTGAAGAATAGCTTCCAAATTCCGTGAGCCGTGGACAAAAACGATGACAAGCAGCTCACTTTCTGTTACTCGAAAAATAATGTAATTCTCTCTAATGTCTGTTCGGCCTGTAGTGATAATCGGTAAGATTTATTAAACCTCGTTTAAGCTTTGCACTTATAAATGCTCTCTCA
>Ga0209142_1000975_pt1 | contig 17175 bp, 16 predicted proteins | sample SaaInlV_120m_DNA_FD_184678 | JGI IMG/M metagenome (GOLD analysis project Ga0209142, IMG submission 184678) | Marine microbial communities from expanding oxygen minimum zones in the Saanich Inlet - Saanich Inlet SI074_LV_200m_DNA (SPAdes) (version 2) | ecosystem: Environmental > Aquatic > Marine... | reverse complement strand
CAACTTTTTTCTTCAATTTTTTTATCAACTTACGATAACTTTGTAAGAATACAGTTAAGAAGCCACTACGAATGTATCATTTTCATATAACATAAGAAGACTTTACCCCTTTTCAGACCCCCTACCCCTACTTCAGCAAGGGAACCACTACAACCCAAAACACACATTGCCTTTCACCGAAGGGGTTCGTATACTCTTAGACGACCCAAGAACACCCCAACACCATGCGCATAACCGAACAGCAGAGACAATTCATCCATAACCTAGTGACTGATATCGGAGCAGGAAGCGCTACCGTTCGCCTTTTTGGCTCCCGTCTGGATGATCAGGCAAAGGGAGGGGATGTAGACCTGCTAGTCGAATACTCAACTCCCGTAGAACACCCCGTACAGGTAACAGCCATGCTGGGAGCTAAAGTGAGCCGTATGATGCATGGACGAAAGGTTGACGTGTTAATTAGTGCGCCCAATTTAAATGACCAGCCTATTCACCAAGTAGCCAAAAAAGAAGGGGCTTTACTATGACCGGGGATGACTCACTGTTTCAACGGGCTGCTTTTTTGGCGCGTATCGTCCGAAAAGAGGCGAAATATCTAGCAAGTACCGATCAACGCCTTTTCTCCACCCCTTTTACTGCACAGCAGGCGGTTAAGTTAGATCAGGATGAGTCACTATCTGAGCAGATCGATGCCTTTGTTGGACGCTTTGGACGACTTCAGGATACGACAGGGGATAAGTTGTTACCTGCATTACTGCTGCTATTGAGAGAGCAACCCGGAGGGGCCATTGACAATTATGACCGAGCAGAACGGTTAGGCTTTATCGAATCGGTTGATCAGTGGCTAGGAGGCTGCCCGAGAATAGAGAGCCTACTGCGAAAAAGCTGGATTTGGCTATATTTCGCCATCCTTTTCGTTAAATAGCGGTGCTATTCGCCTCAAACGATAACAAAATCTATCTCAAATCAGCTTTTCCTCGCTACGACTTCTATTCTCGGACAACCTCCTAGAGGCGCGACAAAAAAGAAACCTGATGGTACATGAGTATATTGAGGACGTAGAGCAGCTGGTCGCAGCACTGAATGAGGGGCATCGGATAGTTCCAGTACTGGTAAAGGCCGCACTGAAAATGGCTGATGAAATTGATCGCCGTATTGGCTGACGCCTCGTCACCCGCGAAATACAGAGTCCGGCTCTATGTCAATTTAATGAATGAACATCAAAGAGTGCTATAATCAAGATCATGCCAAACGAAGATCCGAGCACCTTTACTCAAAAAGATCTCATGCAGCATCTGTTGCATGCGTCTCAACATGCCGCTACAAGAGAGGAGCTACAGACTGTTAAGCAAGAGATTGTTGCGGATATTGATAAGCGATTTGATGATCTAAAATCTGATATTAAAGAGCAGAGCAAGCGTCATGACCGTCTCTCATGGTATCTTTTTGCGGGTATGCTGGCAATTTTCTTCAAGGATCAACTTGCTACGTTGCTCACGTCATAGCGATCATATCAATATTCCCTATATGGACAGCCACCTAGGAAGCTGTCCGAGAGGCTCGACACTGAACGAGGGACACAGGATGGTTCCGGTACTGGTGAAGGCCGCACTGAAAATGGCCGATAAAATTAATCGCCGTATTGGCTGACACCTCACCAGCAATAATACAGAATACTGCTCCATCTCAATTTAATGAATAAGCATCAAAGAGTGCTATAATCAAGACCATGTCAAACGAAGATCCGAGCACCTTTACTCAAAAAGACCTCATGCAACACCTGCTGCATGCGTCTCAACATGCCGCTACAAGAGAGGAGCTACAGACTGTTAAGCACGAGATTGTTGCGGATATTGATAAACGGTTTGAGCAGGTTGATAAGCGATTCGAGCAAGTTGATAAGCGATTTGAGCAGGTTGATAAGCGATTTGATGAGCTAAAATCTGATATTAAAGAGCAGAGCAAGCGTCATGACCGTCTCTCATGGTATCTTTTTGCGGGTATGCTGGCAATTTTCTTCAAGGATCAACTTGCTACGTTGCTCACGTCATAGCGATCATATCAATATTCCCTATATGGACAGCCACCTAGGAAGCTGTCCGAGAGGCTCGACACTGAACGAGGGACACAGGATGGTTCCGGTACTGGTGAAGGCCGCACTGAAAATGGCCGATAAAATTAATCGCCGTATTGGCTGACACCTCACCAGCAATAATACAGAATACTGCTCCATCTCAATTTAATGAATAAGCATCAAAGAGTGCTATAATCAAGACCATGTCAAACGAAGATCCGAGCACCTTTACTCAAAAAGACCTCATGCAACACCTGCTGCATGCGTCTCAACATGCCGCTACAAGAGAGGAGCTACAGACTGTTAAGCACGAGATTGTTGCGGATATTGATAAACGGTTTGAGCAGGTTGATAAGCGATTCGAGCAGGTTGATAAGCGATTTGATGAGCTAAAATCTGACATTAAAGAGCAGAGCAGGCGCCATGACCGCCTCTCATGGTATCTTTTTGCGGGTATGCTGGCGATTTTCTTCAAAGATCAGCTTGCCACGCTATTCGCATCGTGACTACGCAGTAAAGCATATAAAAATCGTAGCCATTCAGGCTGCCTCTGCGGCTACCAACTCTTTTTAATCCCCAGCCAGAGCTCTGCAGCTTGGGTATCAAACAGTTCAATATTGCTATTTTGCCTCATCCAGTTAAGCTCAGCGCTCCATCTCCACCCCTCTCTCTTATCCCCAAGCGGCCACTGGTCACGTAGACTCCACTGCAACCGTGTCAGGTCACGCTGTGCGCCATTGGCAAGCCAATCACTATAGCCCTGCTGGTCTTTCTGATGCAGAACCCCCACCTCAAACTGGATCTGTTGATGCTTAACGGGCCAATGGCTCTCTCTCTGGTGAATAACATGCACTCTCCAGCGGCGCTGATCCCCTCCGGGGCGGCCGAAGCGCGCCCAATCTTTACCGGTTGAGAGTGTGGTCATTATATCCCCAACAGGGGTTTGGCACTGCGCCCCCACAACCCCTCCGATATAGCGACCATCCAGCGCCTGCTCTACCTCTTGTCGCTGCAGCAACAGATCTCCACCCCACTGGTACTGACATCGCCCTTCATTGGGCACGGTATAACGGACCATCCCCTGCAGGGCATGCAGTGTTGGCTGCTCTCCACCATACTGATAAATACTCCCACCCACCATCCCCCACACATTATGCCCGCCGGGCCGCTCCTCCGCCCATAGCCCCTGTAGGGTTGCACTTTTGTAGTCGGCCAGTCCATGACTGCTGGTTTCACGCTGCATCAGCTTTGCGACAACACCGACCTGCTGCCGCACATTGAGCTGGCGCTTTGCGGTAACGGTGATATGAGCCTCAAGTGCATGCCCCGATTCGGGGTGCTGCTCTGGCGAGAGCTGCAGTAACGAAAAACCTTCCGGGAAGGTGAGTGTAAAGACGGGTGCCGAAGGCCCTTGGTTGAGGTTATCCCCAACCCCCACTCGAAGCTCGATCTCTCTCTCTATTTGCCAACTGGAGCGGTATTTAAGGGCCACCTTGTTGTAACCATTATTACGCGCCAATGCCTGTAGGTAGAGCGTTGCCGCCTGCGCTGCAACTACCGTATCGGTAACAGGAAGGAGCAGCAGCGCCCGCTCTAGAAGATCAGCGGCCTCGCCGTAGCGCTGCTGCTGTATCAGTTGGTCGCCCTGCCTGATCAGCTGCAACGCCTCTTGCAGTTGTGGCTCTTGCTGTGGCTCTGAAGTGGCTATAACTGCGGTAGTCGCCATAAACAGTAGAAACAGCAGGAGCGCTCGAATAGTGTGTTGATGCCACACAGATCTAGCGACAGTAGTGGTTACGTGCAACTTTAGTCTTCTAACGGAATGAAGAGCTCTTGCGGTTGTTGAATTCCTGACAGCATAAATTTATCCAGCGATTCCATTTTGACCTTACCTTGCCATTGTTTTGCTGCATTTTCGCCAATCAGGACCGGATATGCAAGGTCTGCTGTCATCTCTTGCAGGCGTATCGATGCTGTGACGGTTCTACCAATAATGGTATGGACCCGTCGACGCGCCGGACCAAAGGAGCCGGTTAACACCTCGCCAAACTCAATACCCACACCGATCGCCAATGGTGGCAGCTGGTCGATACCGGTCTCTTCCCCAAATAGCGCCTCCCCCATTGCGGTAATCTGTTGTGCAACCTGCAGTGCTGCTTGGTTATTGTCTCGGTTGCGCCACACCCCCATCACGGCATCCCCTACGTACTCTTCTGTGGTCCCTCCATGCTGATGAATCAGCTGGGTCACTTCGGTGAAAAATGTGTGGAGGATGGCCGCCACCTGTTGGGCTGGGAGTTGATCACACCAAGAGGAGAAGTTTCTCAGGTCTGCGACCAAAATCAGCAGCTCTTCATGCTGGGCATCGATCTCACTATTGGGGCCGTGTTGCGCTATTTTACGGGCGGCATGTGCCGGTAGGTAGCTGGTCAGGTTTTGGTAGAGCCTCTGGTTCTCTTTACGACTGAGCGCATATTCGTATGAGGTGATCAGCATCACGGCCAGCAGGGTATAGAGCAGCGCTATCCCCCAGGGCAGCTGCAGATAGCCCATCTGCAGCCCCTTGATATATCCGAACAGGGTGAGCGCGATCAGCAATAGGCCCAGCAGCGGGGTCCCGTAGCTTTTCCAGCGCCCGTGGGCTCTTCCTGCAAAACCGAGCAGTAGTGCGAGCACGATAATCCAGCTCCACTGTAGTGGCAATGCCCCTTGGGGTTGCCACGGCACGGTGCCATCCAACAGCGCCGAAAGCAGCTGCAGATGGATCTCAACCCCATCGACCGCTCCCCCTTGTGGGGTCGGCACACTGTCGCCAATACCAAAGGCGGTTGCCCCGATCAGCGCCCATGCCCCCTGTAACAGGTCGGGAGAGACGTTACCCTCAATCAGATCGAGTGCCGATACCGAGATGATCGCTTGACGAGAAAGCCACCACGGTACGACCATCTGCCCTTGACGATCTAGCGGGACCGCCACCCCCGGCAGGGCCTGATGGGTGAGCCAGTAGGCGGGGTCGAGCCAGCCGTTACCCTCTTCTAACCGGAAATGCGGCTCACTCTCCACCCCTTTTGCAAGCGCTGCCAACACCAACGCGGGATAGGCTCGCTGCTGGTGACAAATGAGTGCAGGCACTTTCCGCACCGCCCCATCTTCTGAGATCGATGGGGTAATATGGCCTGCTGCGATCTTCTGGAACGGTGCCGCATTGCCAATACTGGCATTGGCCTGGAGTAGTTTTGCGGGGGGCTGCGGTTTACATTGGGGGGTGCGCTCTCCCCCTTGCAGTAGACCAATGGCTACGGGCTGGTCTGCATCAATGGCGAGTATCTGCCCCAATACTGTTGGGGTCTGCTGTAGCGCCAGTAACAGTTGCTCATCGCCCTCTTTGGGCTGAGGGAAGAGCATATCAAAGATCTGTAGCGCAACGCCCTGTTCTGCCGCACGCCGGGAGAGGGTTGCCAGCTGGGTACGCGACCAGGGCCATGCGCCATAGCGGGCAATGCTGGCCTCGTCAATATCGATAACAATCAGGCGACGCTCATACTGCTGTTCTGACATCCACTGCCAAGAGAGGTCATTGACCCGTGACTCTATATTATGAAGAGCATCCTGCAGTAGCGTCGAGATCAGCACCGTGAGCAGCGCTGCAAGCAACAGTGGCGGCAGACGACCACCCAGTGCTGTTTTCAGGCGACTCATTAGCGCGCCCAGTCCGTAATACCGGTAAATGAACCACCATCCACACGTTGATCAAACAGCATACCGGCACGACTGCCATCCAGCGTCAACGCGCCTGCAGCCATACCTGCCGCATCGGATGCGGTAAAGATACCGTTACTGTTGATATTGCCGGTAAGGCTCAGCTCTGCTGCCCCCTGTTGAGGGTGGCTCATTTTCAGCTCGGTCGTGAATTGGCGCTGCTGAAAGTCAATTTGGAGTGCCGCTTCATCCAGTGAGGCGGGGGAGATGTCGGGTTGTTCCCACATTTTCACCTGTTCGACAAAGTGAACCTGCCCCTGTTGCAGGGTAAAGTTGTAACGCCCCACTTCGGGCACTAATTCAGGCAGGGTGGTATCGGTACGGAACAGTGCATAGTTTTTACTGCCGATGGTCACATGACGCCCCTCCATCGCGGTATTGTAGGGGGTGCTGATGGTATCTCCTTCCCAGGCACCACCATGCCAGCGCCCCCACGCCATCGGAGGAGCGGATAGTACACCGCTCTCTACATCGGAAACAATTTGAGAGCCGACCTGTTCACTGGCTGTAATCTGATCAGAGGCCGTTCCGTCTTCTGTCTGCGGCAAGACTTGGTTATCATATGATTTGAGTTTGATCTGACCATTACGCGCCTGAAACTCAAGCATGATGTTACCCATATCTTCTGACAACAGCGCCGCCCCCGGGCAGGCCCCCAGCCCGTTTTCAACACACCCTTCATCGAGCGGTGCAACGGCAATGGCACCCGAGTAGACTGCAGCCCACATGCTCCCCTCTTTAACTCGCACAACAAAGTCTGTACCCAGTACACCAATCGCCGTTATCGGGGTATTGAGTCGAAAGCGGTCATGCGCTGCCTCTGCCGCCTTTCCGGAGATGCTGCGAACGACCCCCTCTTCCAGCTTGAATCGAATGGCACTCTCATTATGCTGAGACGGGTTGTAGTGGTAGCTCTCTATATGGAGCCTGCTATCGGGGCGCACACTGATAGCGGCATCATCAATAAAACGGAGGTGTAGATGCCCATTGACTCCGGTTTGAATTTTGTCCCCCACATAGATGGGTTCTCCCCGTGAGAGGGGGCGCGACTCCGTATTGCTGGCAAGTGCGGTTACCTGACCAATGGCAAGTGTAACTGTACCCGCCTTCTGCAACTCTTGCGCAGAGGCGGTTATGCTCAACAGTAGCAGCAGCAGAGAGATCGGCAGTGTATAGGGAGGGGTCTGTAACATTTTTGTATTATCCCGATTCATAGCGGCTAAGGCTGTGCTCAGAATCACAATTTCATGGTTTTTTTTGCGCCCTGCCCACATCCTGCAGGGTAATTGTTTTATAGTTGGTGTTTCCAGAAAGCGTTGATCTAAATAGTTGTCTTTGTATGCCCGTTGCCTCTGTACTACTTGATCAGTTTGAGCTGCTAAGGCCGCTCTCATCCGATACCATTGCACAACTCAGTGAGCATGCCAAACTGGTTGAGGTCTCACGACGCCAAGTGGTGATGGAGAAGGGTAAGCAGGCTCACTCTCTTGGACTGCTGCTGGAAGGTAGACTGCAAGGTGTTGATATTACGCTGGACGGCAAGGATGCCGGACTCTATTTTATTGAAGAGAAGGATTTTTTTGGGGAACTCCCTGTGATTGACCAACGCCCCGCATCAGAATTTGTACTCTCTCTCTCCGCTGCCCGCATCATTATGATTCCGGCAGGCATTGTGCAGGAGCTAATGAAAAAGGTACCTGAGGTGGCTCTGATTATGAGCGAGCGGCTGGCGCACCGCCTACGCGAGGCAATGGCCCAACGCACATTACTCTCTATGCCTACTCCGCTGCAGCGAGTCTCGGCGCAGTTGATTCATATGACGGTTGAGAGAGCATCGGGCCAGCAGGTGGTGCTACACGCGCCAACTCACCAGGAGCTTGCCATTATGATCAATACCACGCGAGAGACCGTAACCCGTGTATTCCAGAAGCTGCAGAAGAGCGGGGTGATTAAGCGAGAAAAAGATACCCTACTGATCCAAGACCCCAAGTATCTGAGCCAAGTGGTAGACGGCGAAAGCGATCCAAAATGAACCGGATCACTCAATCACTTTCCTTTGCAAAAAGGTATCTACTGCCTATTCAGCACCACTCTTTGCTGAAGCAGTTTGCCCAACGCGACATCCTTTCTCGTTATCGTGGCTCTTTTTTTGGGATTGGATGGGCGCTACTCACACCGTTACTGATGCTGGCCGTCTATGTTTTTGCTTTTCGGGTGGTGTTCAACGCACGCTGGCCGGGTGCAGAAGATAGTACCCTTGAGTTCGCTCTTCAGGTTTACGCAGGGTTAGTGGTATATGGAATGTTTGCTGAAACCAGTAACCGCGCCCCACGCCTGATGATTGAGCACACGAATCTAATCAAGAAGGTGCTTTTCCCTTTAGAAATTATCTCTTGGTCTGTGGTGCTGACGGGGCTTTTCCATACTTTTCTGAGTCTGGTGGTGCTGTTGATCACCAACTGGGCCGTCAACCACACTTTTTCCCTCTCGATTATTGCCCTGCCTCTGGTGCTAGGCCCTATGGTGCCACTGAGTATTGGGCTAGTCTGGTTGATCTCTGCACTGGGCACTTATATTCGAGATATTAATCAAGTAGTGAATCTAATCGTCAGCCTAATGGTTTTTGTCTCCCCGGTATTTTTTCCACTGAGCGCTTTACCAGAACAGTGGCAACCCCTATTGGCCCTGAACCCACTCGCCCCGATCATCGAGCAGACTCGCCAAGTGGTGCTGGAGGGGGCATGGCCTGACTGGGGAACCATAGGCATAATGTGGTTGACCGCACTGGTGGTCGCCATCGCTGGCGCCTATATTTTCCATCTGTTGCGCAGGGGGTTTGCCGATGTCCTCTGACGTTGCTGTCCGTGCAAGCGGACTTGGAAAATCCTATGCACTTTATGCCCGTCCTCTGGATCGGCTAAAACAGTTGCTATGGGGCGGCAAGGATCAGCGCTACTACCAATCTTTTGATGCCCTTGATGATATTAATCTGGAGATCAAGCGAGGGGATGTGCTGGGCATTATCGGTGCCAATGGCGCAGGTAAGTCTACACTGCTTCAGCTGGTTTGTGGAACACTCTCCCCTTCTGCTGGAACCATCGAGACCCGAGGAAAGATTGCTGCTCTACTTGAGCTGGGCGCCGGATTCAACCCCGAGTTCAGTGGCCGAGAGAATATCTTTCTGGCTGGAGCCATACAGGGGTTATCACGGCAGGAGGTTGTTGATAGCTATGATGAGATTGTGGCATTCTCTGGCATTGAGCAGTTTATTGACCAACCCGTAAAAACCTACTCCAGCGGGATGTATATGCGCCTCGCCTTCTCCGTAGCAACCAGCGTAAACCCTGAGATTTTGGTGATTGATGAGGCCTTATCTGTGGGGGATGGGGCTTTTGCAAGAAAATCCTTTGATCGGATTATGGCTCTGCGTGATGCTGGGAAGACGGTTCTGTTCTGTTCTCACTCACTCTATCAGGTTGAGGCTCTCTGTAATCGTGCGGTCTGGCTGGATCAGGGTAAGGTTGCGGCTGCGGGCACACCCTCTGATGTTGTGGTGGCCTATAACCAATCTCTGGCAGAGCAGCAGTACGGCGAGTCAAAACGGTGGCACGCCACCTCCCCCACCGCAATAGCCTCTCTCTCCGCTCGTTTCCGCAATATATCTCTCTCTAGCGGTAACCAGCAAGCCTCACAAATTCGCTTAAAGAGTCAGCAAAGCGATCTGAAGATCGAGTGCCGCTTCGATTCTGACCCCTCGCTCCCCTCTCCTAGTGTAGCGATTGTAATAACGGACCAAGAAGGGCGTAATATCAGCAGTGCAGGAACGGTTAACGACAAGCAAACCATTATAAGAGATGCTCAAGGGGCCGGGAAGATTACTCTGTTACTGCCCAATATTCCTCTTTTAAAGGGGCACTACTGGATTCACTGCTACTTGATGTGTGAACAGGGCATCCATTTTTACGAGCACGCTGCGATGGTTGGTGAGCTTGAGGTTACGCAATCTCACCTTGAGTTGGGGGTGGTATCACTTCCGCACGAATGGGTTCACGCCTAAAATGAGGTACACGACTCAACTTGCTCTTTACCCCCGGCTGGGGCATTTACCAGACAGGCTTTGCTATTCGCTGGGTGAGTGGATAGCACGACATAATGAAAGGGAAAACAGCGAAGATTTGAGAATCTTCGAGCAGGGGCTAACCCGCTTGATACCTGAGTCAAAGGGCGATACTGAATATCTGCTAAAACAGCGTTATTCCCGTGCAAGAATGATGGTTTTCGATCACCTCGACTGTTATAGGATGGCCTCATTCAAAACAGATAAAGCCCCTCCTCTGGTTACGCTGGAGGGAGCAGAGCATCTGGATAATGCTTTACAAGCAGGACACGGGGCGATTCTTCTTATCAGCCACTTTGGCCGCTTTTTCATGCTAGGCCCCGGACTCGGGCTGAATGGTCACCCTTTTGCGATGCTTACAACCCGAGTTGATGAAAGTAATCCGGCCTATGCTGACCCTGCTGTTCTGAACTATTGGCAGCAGAAGATGAGAAACACACTCCACCACTCACGGTTTGAGTGGCTTACCACAGGAAACAATTATCGTAAGATTTTCCAGGTTCTGAAGCAGAACAAGCCGCTATTGATTGCTCTGGATGGGACGGAAACGGACAGCAGCGAACGTATTGAAATCCCTTTTTTTAACACCCAACTTTCACTCCCCGCAGGCACTATACGGATTGCTGAGCGCTCGAAGGCCCCGATTGTCTATGCCGCTGTCTATAACCATTCGACATCCCCCAACGTTCACATTATGATACGCCCACTCTCTACCGACCCCACAGCTGCACTACATGAGGCTGTCTCAACGTTAGAGTCCGACATCCGTAAAACCCCATGGCAGTGGTGGCAGTGGCCAGCACTGGGTACACTCTGTCCCGACTTAGCCCATCCATGACTGCTGAACCATGAAATACACCCCATCCCATTACGCTTATAAGGTCTCTGCTGATGAAACGGAGAGTGTCGCCGGTAAAATCTTAGGTCTGGTCGGCATAGGTAAACGGGTATTGGAGCTAGGCTGCGCTTCTGGCTCAATGAGCAAGGCACTAGCCGAGTTTAATCACTGCAATGTCACGGGTGTAGAGTTGGACCCGGAGGCTGCAAAAATTGCAGAAGCCTACTGTGAACGCATTGAAGTGGCAGACTTGGACCACGCTAGTCTCACAACACTTTTTCCTGATGAACAGTTTGATGTCATTATCGCTGCTGATGTCATCGAACATTTGGCTAATCCTCAGCAGGTGATGAGCGATTTCGTTAAGCTTCTCTCTGAAGAGGGGTATGCCATTTTTTCAACACCCAATATCGCATACGCTGGAATCATTGGTTCTCTGAGTGTGGGCCATTTCAGTTATTCCGACTCGGGTCTACTTGACCAAACACACCGCCACTTTTTTACCCGCCATGAATTAGAGGCTGACCTGCTGGCTGCCGGGCTGGTTCCAGCGCAGGTTGAAAGTGTTCGCCTAGCACCTAGTGACTCCGAGTTTATCGAGCAGTGGAGCCGGCTCACACATTCTCAACAGCAGACCATTCTGGAAGGTAATCCAGACGCCAATGTCTACCAGTGGATTTTCAAGGCCACGCCAACAGGCCGTGTAGCCATCAGTCACTTTCTAAAGCAACAAGAGGCCAGCCAGCATCAACTTAGATTAGCTCTTTCTGCCAAACAGGTTTCATGGAACCAGCTACAGCATGAAGTTACGCTGTTACACGATCAGAAGAAGCAATTATCCCTTCAGAAGAAGCAATTATCCCTTCAGAAGAAGCAATTATCCCTTCAGAATGAGCAATTATTCCTTCAGAATGAGCAGCTGAGTAGAGAGTTCGAAAATCATCATTTTCAACTGGGAGAGATTTTGCAGTCAAACAGCTGGAGAATTACATCCCCTCTGAGAAAAATCTCTTCTACTGCACGGCACTTTCATTCCATTTATCAAAGACTTGGTGGAATCCGTGGCGCTCGTGACAAAGGCATCCGCGCTTGGAACAGTGATGGCATAAGAGGGGTTGTAGAGGGTATCAAAAGAGCCCACTCCAGCCAGAACCTTCATTGCGGTGATTACATCCTATGGCGTCAAAGCTATCACTGCAGACCAGTTTACCATTCATTAAGTGGCTCACCACTCATCTCAATTCTTCTGCCCACCTATAACTCTAATCTGGAGTGGTTGGAAGGTACGATTAATTCCGTAATCAACCAAAGCTACTCCCACTGGGAGCTCTGCATTGCAGATGACGCATCGACCAACCCAAAAGTGCTGGAGCAACTGAGGGCTTTTGTTAAACAAGACTCCCGTATCCATCTCCATATCCGAGAGGAGAACGGTCATATTTCTGCTGCATCGAACAGCGCACTATCAATGGCCCGTGGTGATTTTGTCGCTCTGCTCGACCATGATGATCTACTGGATGAGGATGCGCTATTCTGGGTGGCCTATACTCTGGAGCAGTCTCCTGACTCTGGATTGATCTACTCTGATGAGGATAAGGTTTCTGTTTCTGGGATTTTCTCGGAACCACACTTTAAGCCAGACTGGAACCCGGAGCTGTTTCTCTGTTACAACTATCTATGCCACTTTACGATTATTCGTACCTCTTTGATTCAGCAGATTGGAGGCTTTCGGGAAGGGTTTGAGGGAGCCCAGGATTACGATCTCTTTCTTCGTTGCAGTGAGCAGCTCTCAGCTAACCAGATCACCCATATTCCTCGTGTTCTCTATCATTGGCGGTCTCATCAAGAGAGCACGGCTCAAGCAATAACATCGAAGCCGTATGCCGCAGTTGCTGCTGAACGTGCTTTGGAGGAACATTTCACCCGAACCCATCTGGCGGCAGCTGCTGAGTACAATTCTAATGGTTTTTTCCGCATCCACTATACGCTACCTGAGCGACTACCCAAGGTCTCTATCATCATCCCGACCCGCGACGGTCTGGAGCTTTTGAGGCAGTGTATCGATAGCATTTTGGAGCGGACCACTTATCCTAACTATGAGATTATTGTAGTGGATAATGGCTCTGAGCAGACTGCTACACTAGACTATTTCTCTACACTCGGTGAGTTATCGAATATTCAGATTTTACGGGATGAGCGCCCTTTTAACTACGCTGCACTCAACAACCAAGCTGTTGAGCATACCCAGGGAGAGGTCATCTGTCTGCTCAATAATGATATTGAGGTGATCACTCCCGAATGGCTGGAGGAGATGGTTGGGATGGCACTACAACCCGAGATAGGCGCAGTCGGAGCCCGCCTCTGGTACCCCGACCACACACTACAGCATGGCGGGGTGATCTTGGGGCTGGGTGGTGTCGCTGGTCACAGCCACAAGTTTCTCCCACACAACCAACCCGGCTATTTCAATCGTGCCCGTATTCAGCAGTCGTTTTCTGCTATAACAGCTGCCTGCCTAGTGATTCGCAAAGAGACTTATCAGGCTGTCAATGGTCTGGATGAGGCTCTACAGGTCGCTTTTAACGATGTTGATTTCTGTATACGTATAAGGGAAGAGGGATACCGTAATGTGTGGACCCCTTATGCAGAGCTATTCCACCATGAATCTGCCTCTCGCGGACATGAGGATACCCCCGAGAAGCAGGCCCGCTTTGAGCAAGAGATTAAGTTTATGAAGCAACGCTGGGGGACGTTACTGGACTCTGACCCAGCCTATAACCCAAACCTTACTGTTGCCAGTGAAGACTTTGTACTGGCATGCCCTCCCCGGGTTAATTGCCCTAAATAGATACTTCATCATGAGCGTTTCTATTCTCTTAGCCTCTTATAATGGTGAAGCCTATATAGAGCAGCAGATCCAGTCAATCTTTGAGCAGAGTTTTCAAGATTGGTCACTTACTATTTCGGATGATGGTTCTACGGACCGGACTATCGAGTTGGTTGAGCCGTTAAAGGGGAAGAGTCCAAACACTATCACACTCAAAGATGGACCAAAACAGGGTTTTGTATCTAACTTCCTCTCTCTAGCCTGCTCCTCTGAGCTCAATACGGACTACTACGCATTTTGTGATCAGGATGATATCTGGCTACCTGGCAAATTACAGCGGGCCGTAGATTGGCTGAAGTCGGTACCGGATGAATCCCCTGCACTCTACTGCAGCAGAACCCGCCTAATTAATGAGAATGGCCAAGCCTGCGGCCTCTCTCCCCTCTTTCCTCGTCCTCCCTCCTTTCAGAATGCCTTGGTTCAGAGTATTGCGGGTGGAAATTCGATGGTATTTAACCGTGCCGCACGAGAACTTCTGCAGCTGGGAGGGGCCAATGCAGAGGTGCCTTCTCATGACTGGTGGAGCTATCTGTTGGTCACCAGCTTTGGCGGGCAGGTCTTCTATGATACAGAGCCTTCGCTCCTCTATCGCCAACACGATAATAATGAGGTGGGGGCAAACCGTTCTCTATGGGCACGGGCCCTACGTGTACAGATGCTGTTACAAGGAAGGTTCTATCAATATTCTGAGGCGAACTTTGCTGCTCTGGAGCCTTTAAAAGAGAGGATGGATGAGGAGCACAGCAGTCTATTGGAGCAGTTCAAGGTGGTGCACTCAGCCCCATTGATGAAACGGCTCCGCAGCTTTTTGCAGGGCGGTTTCTATCGACAAACTCCCGGGGAAAATCTGATGCTGGCTGTTGCTGTGCTATTGAATAAAATTTAGTTCACTAACCAGCGGTCAATTACCTTGAGTTCGCGCTCCGACAGGTGACCTACGGCCTGATTTAGCTGCAAACGGTGCAAGATTGCTGTGTATACCGCTTCGGCCATTCTTCTTTTTGTAGCATAGAGCCCCGCTTTGGCATCCAACACGCTGCCGAGGTCTTTTAATCCTACCTTGTGAGACTCTTCAACGGCCTGTAGCAATGCTGCGGCAGACTCAACGGAGAGTGCCATTGCATCAATATTGGCGCGGTCATTTCTTAATAGGTCAAGAACCGTACGCACGTTCAACTCGGTCGTCTCTATCGAATCGCGCAGCTCCTCTTCAGCCTGTGTAGTTCGCGCTTCAGCCTTGCGTATTGACGAGGTCGTTCTCCCTCCATCCAGCAACGGTATAATTAGCTCAAACCCCACCTTTGATCGACTCCCTTCCAACACGGTAGGATCATCATGCCGAGAGTTTTCAAGATCTGCGCTAAAGGTTAAGGTTGGGTAGCGGCCCGCAATGGCAATATTGCGGTCACTCTTCATCAGTTGAACTCCCAACACGGCCATTCGACGTTGTATATTCTCACTAGAGGCATCAACCCAGTAGCTTACATCATCCAATTTAAATTCAAGCTCCTTCAACTGCAGCAGTGCATCCGCCTCTGTAGGAAGCTGCTGCGAATCAACACCTGCCTGTAGCCCCCGTTCTCCTCCGATAATTTTATGTAGCTTTCGTTTCGCCTCTCGCCACTCATTCTCTGATTTGAGCACTTGGGCATCAGCTGTATCTAGCCGAGCCTTGGACTCAAGCAGATCGACACGGCTGGCCAACCCGAGCTGAACAGAGTTATTGACGCGCTCCCACTGCTTTAAATAACTTTCACGCTCTGCCTTGGCCAGATAAAAGGCCTCTTTTTTTAGAATCTCGCCTAGGTAGGCTTCAGAAACATCATAGGCTATCTGCTGTCGTTTCTCTTCCAAGCGTAGCACATCAACTTTAATTTTATCTTCTGCACGAGCCACTCGGTACCACGCGGGTCGGTCATAAAGAGGCTGCTTGAGACGCAGATGTAAACTAGAGCTGGTAATTGGTTTCTCAAGCGTTGTGTAGTCTCTTTCGTAATCTTCAAGCGCGTAGTTACTAATGATTGAAAGGTTAGGCCTGAGTGCAGACCGTGCCTGAGGAAGGTCTTCAATAGCCGCCATCTTTTCTGACTGAGCAGCGCTGAATATAGAGCCATTCTGCAGCGCGCTCTGGTATGCATCGACCAAGGTAAGCGTCTCTGCTGCAACAGAAGGAGGCACACTACACATTAACAAAATCAGACTACGTAATTTCATAATAGTATCGAATTACTCTTCTCTAAAGGAGCGCATAAACATATCGCTAAAGGGCTGAACAATATACTCTAACAAGGTTCGATTGCCTGTTTTAACAATGACTTCTGCTGGCATACCCGACATTAACTCTATCCCCTCTGATAACATGGTTTCATACCCCCCTTCAGCAACCCGGATGGTTGCATCATAGTAGCTGGCACCGGTACGTTCATCCTGAAAACTATCTGCAGAGACCTTAACAATCTCCCCTGGAATCACCCCTTTAAACGATTTGAATGCAGAAAATCGGATATCTGAATCAAGCCCAACAACGACTTTATCAATATCTATTGAGGACACCTGCGCATCAATCACAAAGCTATTGGATTCCGGGACAATATGCATCACTGGCTCTCCAGGTCTGATCACCCCCCCCTCAGTATGCAGCTCTAATCCAACCACGATTCCATTATCTGGAGCACGCACAACGGTTCTCGATAAGGTATCATCAAGAGCGGTCATTCTTGCCTTGAAGTCAGCAATTGCTGACTGGGTCGAGCGTAATTCTTTGACAATTTCAGACTGAAGATTCCTCTTTCGCAACAGTATCTGCTCTTCAGTCTCCCCAGCCTGAATATTCAGTTGAGCCACCTGTGCCTTTAGCCCTGCAAGCTCTCCTTCTATCTGTATCTTCTGGTGCCGAATCTGGCGCAGATGCTGCTTGTCCGTCAACTGCTTATCAAATAGCACCAACCATTCTGCAATCTCTTCCTGATAGGCTTTAATACGCTCTTGCTTGGATTTACTTAACTGCTGCAGACCTTCTACTTGAACTTGAAGCTGTCCAATCCTTTTTTGCAAGATTGAAATTTCACCTTCCAGTGTATCTTTTCTAGAGTTAAAGATCTGTTTTTGGATATTGGCCATTCGCATCATCACAGGCTCTTCTGCCAGTAACTGCTGCAGTTTAGCCGAGTAATTGAGCTGTTTCGTCTCCTCCAACTCTGCCTGCAACCGCTCCTCCAGTACAACAGCATCCAGATATTGTAATTTAACGATTTCCAGTTGGGCCTTCTGCTGGGTTTCACTCATGCGCAACAGCGGCTGCCCTTTACTGACGCGGTCGCCATCTTTTACTAAGATTTCACTTACAATCCCCCCCTCCAGATGTTGAACTGTTTTACGATTACTCTCAACCGTGACACGCCCCATCACGACCACAGCCTCATCTAGCGGAGCATAGGCTGACCAGCCTCCAAATATTCCAAAGGCGACCAGTAGGATCATCATTCCCCCTCTCAGGTAGGGGG
>Ga0209142_1000960_pt1 | contig 17277 bp, 11 predicted proteins | sample SaaInlV_120m_DNA_FD_184678 | JGI IMG/M metagenome (GOLD analysis project Ga0209142, IMG submission 184678) | Marine microbial communities from expanding oxygen minimum zones in the Saanich Inlet - Saanich Inlet SI074_LV_200m_DNA (SPAdes) (version 2) | ecosystem: Environmental > Aquatic > Marine... | reverse complement strand
GATTGGAAATAGTATCTCCGGCTTTAGAAATAAACATTGTTAATGCAGGTTCATCAGAGTTTAAGTTTTTACAAACAAATAGCAGGTCTTCTGGTTTTGCCTTTAAAAAGCAGTCTGACTCAGGATAATAAAGGCGATATTCGGTGCGTGTAGGATGGTTTTCTCTGGCATCATACCATGTAAGGTTTACAATGTCTTCAATTATGTCTTCTTCGTCATCGGTAAGGTAAATAACGCGACAGGGTAGTTTCTGCTTTTCTGAACCAAGGATCTCTTTGAAACCGTTAATGCCATTAAATTCATGCTCATGAGATACATGAGGATCTATTTCAACCGGCTTTAAAATTTTATATCCGAATCCTTCAAAATAATCTGCAAGAAAACCGTGTTTTACAGCCATCTTGTTGAATCCGTGAGAATTTTTGAAATCTCATGTACAGTTGCGGTAATAGCAGGAACTACTACACTGTTCCCGATCTGTTTATACGCCTGAGTATTTGAGACAGGAAAAACAAATTTTGCCGGATCATATCCTTGAATCTGCATCGCTTCATCGATAGTCAAACGTCTTGGGCGATCATCCTTTTGATCAATGAGAATTTCAGCACCATCTTTGTGATACCTTGCAGATATTGTTCGGGTTACAGCTCCTTTTTTTATTGGCAATTTATGTATTCCATAGCCAAATCCATTTCCTACTTTTGCATGATGCGCTTTATGCCTTTTCAATGTAGTCCATGTTCCAGGGCCCAATGTGAATCCGTCAACCTTTTTTTTGATAATAGATTTTAGTTCGGGATAGACATAACCATTATTGGGTTCTTTTGGTATAATAATCTCCTGCTTTTCAATGCTTATCTGCTTCGGATCATAACCGATAATAAAAATTCGCTCTCTGTGTTGAGGAACCCAATTGCCACCATTTACAATTTCCCAGTTCACAATATAACCAAGTTGTTCTTCCAAAGTATCTCGAATAATCTTAAATGTATTTCCAGTATCATGTGACACAAGATTTTTAACATTCTCAAGAAAAAAGGCTTTAGGTCTTTTTATCCGTAAGATTTCTTTTATCTCAAAAAACAGAGTTCCCTGAGTTTCATCTTCAAATCCGTGTTTTCTGCCCAAAGAGTTTTTCTTGGACACACCGGCAAGGGAAAAAGGTTGACAGGGAAAACCAGCACATAAAACGTCGAAATCAGGAATTTTATTGTAGTCTAATTCTGGATCAGTTATATCAGAATTAAAGTTTCCATTCTCGAATATTTCAGGAGAAATATCTTCGAAATTCAGTTTGTAGGTTTGCCTGGCATATTTATCAATTTCGGACGCAAAAACGCATTGTCCACCGTTTTCATGCATTGCTAGATGAAACCCGCCTATTCCAGCAAATAGGTCTATAAAATTGAAATATTGATTATTATCCTTCATTAATTGTACTTGTCATATGCTTCAATAAATTCTTTATGAAATTCCTTAGATTGTTCAAGAAGTTCGCGATATGTTTTAACAAAAACTTTTCCCGTTTGTATATAAGTTTTCTCTTTGTCTCTAAATTTTCTGACACTAGACTTTTCTCCCCCAACAACATAGCAAACAACTTTGGAGAATCCAGTTTTTGAAGCATATTTTTCTTTAAGGAATGAACCATAATCATATGCTTGTTCGATAGCGTTATAATCTACTTTAAACTGACTTCTTTTAATTTCAATAACATATAAAATTTCACCTAAAGCATTACTACATAAAAAGTCAATTCTTCTATTTTTTTCATCCAGTTCTTCTTCTTTGAAAGAATCTTTTAATAGTTGAGAATAAGTTACCTCATCTCTAAATTCAAGAATTCTTGGGTCTAACTTCCCAATGAACAATATCATAGTGTGCATTCGTTAAAACCTTCAATTCTTTTTCCCTAAAAGGGGTGCTTCATCCATTGCATTATATTGCACATGTTTTGCGGTTGTTCTATTCAAGTTTATCACATTGCCATGGCCAATATTTCCAAACCCCTAACTTCGCTGATATCTTAAGAATTATTATTAAACTTTCATCGTTTTTCCAATATTTTGATTTAAAGAACAACCAAATCTTCTTTCATACGAAACTGGACCAAATGAAGTTGAATAAGTATTGCCATCGCTATATGGTTCTAAGTAATAACTATAAATTTCTATAAATATCTTTATGGAACTCTTACTGAAATCATAGAGTTTTGTTATTTCCAAAGTTCCATTATCATTTTTGACTTAGTATAAAGAACTAGATACAAAATTAAGCAACATTTCTTTGATTCTCCTATCCTTAAAGTGTTTTAAAACCTGGCTACTAGTTAATCACCCAACCTCCCAAGAACCCTCACCTCACCAGCAGCTTTAGACACGGCAATATAATTTGAACCTCCCACCATTGGTGGACCAAATAAATTGTATGAAAACAGAAGATTTTCGTCAGGATTAATATTATATATTGAAACCGGAGGCTCCTGGTGATATGCAATTCCTACTTGATAGATAAGATGCTTCCGTACTATTTTCACAGCTTCTTTAATATTCATATACTTAATTCCTAAAATTTACATTCTCAAATAATCTCGAATTAATATTTTCTGACTTCCAAAAAGAGGTCTGCCCCTTAACGATATGAAGAGTTTGCACAGGGGCAGATGAATATGCACCACTAGGTGTGATGTCTGTATAGATAAATTCTATCTTTTGAACTTATTAAAACAGTGACTTGAATTTATATAACATATCTATATATAGATAAACTCTTTACAATTCTCTAACTATTTGTAATTTCATACTTGATCTTCAAGGAAAATTATTAAAAGACATGAAGATACATTTACATATTAAAAAATCAAATCCGCGAGATCCCTGCGGGGTTTTTTGTACCACAAAGGGGAGAAATTAATGAGACGAATAGTTAAATTCACAACATTTATTTTTGGTTTAATTTCATGCATACATGCAGATATTAATGATGGATTGGTCGCCTTCTATCCATTCAACGGTAATTCCATTGATGAAAGTGGGCATGGAAATGATGGTACACCTTTTGGTGGAGTTGAGTTCAATACAGAAGATCGATTTGGATTGGAATCGGGGGCAGCATATTTTGATGGTATCGATGATAAAATTCAAATTTCTCATAACGATGCAATGTGGGGAGAAAACATTACTATTTCAGCCTGGGCCAACATGTACGACTTCAACGGTACTCAAAGTATTTTTGAAGCTTGGAATCCAGCCGGTTATTGAATTAGTACATTCCACTATTCGGGCAACAGTGATTTTAGGTTTCAAATGAAGATTGACGGTACGGGTTTTCAAGTGAATGTTGATGATGGACCTTATTCTAACTACACTTGGAATCATTTGTTACAAACTTATGATGGCCAGTATATAAAAATTTATATTAATAATTCACTTGTTGGTCAAACTGAATACTTTGGGAACTTTGGTTCCCAAAGTGGTGATCTCATGATTGGAAATGATATTACGTATAATAATAGGTTCTTCCACGGATCGATAGATGACATTAAAATTTATAACCGATCTCTTAACGAGACTGAAATCAATGATTTGTATTGTGACAATGGCAGAAAGGTGATGACTCTTATAGATGGATATCGTAATGCTGGAACGTATCACATCCCTTGGAATGCAGGTGATCAGCCCAGTGGTATATACTTTGTAATGTTGAGAGCAAAATCTGATAGTGAAGAATTTATCTCAAAGCAGAAGATAGTACTGTTGAAATAAAATTTGATCACATTCATTGCTAATATGAAACCCCTGTTGCATTTAAATGTGGTTGGATTTTCAATAATTTACATGCCTGATAATTGTCAAGTAGTATCCTGACCCTCAAAAAAATGTAAAATTGATAAATTATCGAGGGATGCTCACAGTAAAATAAAACTGTTTGAACGACAGAAATGCCGATGATATTTTAGAATAGTAATCAGGCCTGAAGTACTCTCTTTAAATATGGACTGTTTTGTCCAATCGTTTTTAAAGACGCACAAGTGTAGTATTTTCCAGTAACAAAGTATAGATTGAAGGAAATTATAAAATCGATGAATCCACTGAACAAATATTTTAAAGATGTACTTGATAAATGTGATTTTTATGATAAAATCACATTTAGCGGAAATTATTTTTCTAAGACCATGCCTTTATTACACATGGTAAATTATGATTTATTAAAGAGAAGCTTGAAGTTTAAAAAAAGAACAGTCATTGTTCTTCCGAATTTATATTACACTCACTATTGGGCAGGATTATTATTTGCTATTAATGAGATTCAAAAGACTTTAAAATCCTATGATATTTATGATAAATATGAAATTGGACAGAAGCTTCTATTTAATGATAAGTATATTGTGGAATTTCAATCATTTTTAGATAATGGCGGCATTGCTGTAAAAACATCTGATAGTATATATGTAATATCAGAAGAGTTTAAAGGCATTTTAAAGGCTATAGATACAAAAAAAAGACTTTCGCCTGTTAAGCCCATATTAAAATCAATGAATAATCAATCACTCAATTTAGAATTGACTGATAAGCGCCAGCCAATTGATCAAATTTTAAATGTTAATACAATGGGAGATTTGCCAATTCAGAACAATTTTATTATTATGCATACTAAGGTATCCAATGCCTTGGAATTTATGGCAAAACGAAAAATTGGAAAATTTAATATCAATGAGATAATTAACTTTGGATCTGTAGATCAAAATGGCAATGTAAAATATATTGGTGCCGGCCAAAATTCTAATATTAATATGGTTTTATCAAGTGATCTTCTAAGCATTGAGAACTTACGGAGCAAGAATCCAGATAGAAGTGGCCTCTTTATCATGGATGATGCCAACTATATTGAAAATAATTATAGCCAAGTTAGGGATTTTATAAATTATTACACTGATTCATGCGTAGTTTTTTGTGATTATTCAAATATAAGTAAAATTGAAATATTGGGAGATTTAGATTTTCATTTTTGGAACTGGAAACATCACCTATCAGAGCTCAATATTGGCAGCAAATTCCATCCTTATTTTAAAAATCTAAAAAACTCGATAAATAAAAATCTATACTTAAATATATACTGTAAGACATGCAAGTTTTCAGAACTTGAAGATATAGTTGATAGCTTAAGTGAGATTGAATCTTCCATACCTGATGATGCATATTTGTTTAAGAGTGATTATATAAAATTATATAGCTTAGTACTTTTGTTTTCAAGAATGATTTTTAATCCAAAAAAGAATTATATTGATGAGCAGTTGATTCCAATTAATGAGATTGAAAAGAATTTAGATCAACATGCTCTTTATATTGAACAGGATATTTTAGACTTAACAAGGAGATGCACTCAGCGTTTCAAAAAAATTATTAATACATCTGATATATTTTCAGATAAAAAAAATAAACTAATATATGATCAAATTAGAGACGAATCTTACTTTAGCATATACATGCTTGTTCAAAAAAATGAAAATGTGAAGTTTGTTGAGGACTTTTGGAGAGCCAAGCTAAATCCCGTAGAATTTAAAAATATTTATTTCATATCTCTAAATGATTTAGTAAACACTGAAGAGTTTCAGAATTTCAAAGGTAATGATAGCTTGCTTATTGTTTGCGGCTGGTTGAATAAAAATAATATGCAAAAAATCTTATTAGAACAAGTTGCATTTTCTAATATACTTTTATTATTTTATTCTTTTGAATTAAAATGGTATACAAGTGTTGCTAAATCTTGGAACAATATATTTAAAAATATCCATGAGCCTGATTTGCTAAATACCCACTATGGTCTAAATCTAAACGGTCTTGACTATCAACCTATATTTAATATAGAAGCTGAATATGAAAAATCCAATTTTGATATTGTTCAATTTGAGGATAGAATTAATAATTATTCTAATTCAAAATATAAATCATCTGTAGAATCAAAAAATATTGGCACTAAGAAAATTTTCCTATCAAATCATAAAATTATGTATGCTACAGAGAATCATAAGTTTATAATTCTAAAAAATCTTTATGGTGATAATAATATAGGTATATCGAAAATTGATAAATTGTTTGCTAATGACACGATAGTGATGCCCCATGCAGGGCAGGATCTAGTATATTTGAAGGCTGATCAACTGTTGCAGAAAGACGGGTATTCGGATGTCCGGAAAATAGCCAGTGATTGGAAAGATGCATTATATCATTTATTTTTGCATAACTCTAACAATGTGCGGAAAGTAATAGATGTTTTAAAGTCTAAAGGGTGTGATATGCACTTATACACAATAAAGAATTGGCTTTTTGATGATTCTGCTATTGGACCACAGGATGAAGAAAATCTAGATGTGATTAAAGATGCTACAGATGAAATTTATGACTGGAATTATGAATTAAATTCAATAAAAAATTCAATAAAAATAATTAGAAGTTATCATCAGAAAGCAGCTTTTAGTATTAAGAATGAATTTTTAAGAAATATTTCTGATACAATAGACACAATTGACATTGAAGCTTTTTCATCTAAAGATTATTTTGAAATAGATAGCGAGGAATATGGAAATATTTCATTTTATAAAATTTTAAATATTACTACTGATGAGGTCGTGGTTAATCATCAATTTGCAAATATTTTACATGAGGATGTTATGTAATGGCTATAATGATACCATTGAGATATGATCCAAATAATTGCACGAAAGGGGAAGGGATACTTTTTGATCGATTTAATAAATCAAAAAATACTGATAATTGCTATATAATGCATTCATATCTACTACAAGATCATAGAAATCAGAAATATGGAGAAATTGATTTTTTAATATTAGCTCCAAATTATGGGATCTTTATCATTGAAGTAAAGTCATCGCATACAATTAAAGTAAATAAAGGCACATGGTATTTTTATAATAAAAAAGGCGGACTCGATTATAAAAAGCATATTAGCCCATTTAAACAAGCAAATGAGAATATGCATGCATTAAGAAATATGCTCTGTGAAAAAAATAGTAATTATAAAAGCTTGATTTTCGGACATGCCGTTATATTTAATAATTGGTCAGGTAATTTTGAATCACCTGAAATAAAACCATATATGATCTATGATGAAAACGATTTAAATATTAAAACTATTGATCAAATTATCAAAAATATATCAAATGGATTTCTTAATGACAAATATCATGGTCAAGATAAGGCGCTACCTTCAAAAGATAATATTGATGAGATTAAAGATATTTTAAGACCTGATTTTGAATTTAAAATCAGTCTGAAAAAGACGGTACAAGATAATAAGGAAAATATTATAAAGTATACAAAAGAACAATGTGGAATCCTTGATATTGTTAATAGTAATAAGCAAATTTTAGTTAATGGCCCTGCAGGTACTGGAAAAACATTTATTGCCATCGAATTAGCAAAAAACTTAGCTTTTGAAAAAAAATCTGTATTATTCCTTTGTTTTAATAAACTATTATCAAAACAACTTGGAACTGAATTTGATGAGAATGAAAAGAAATATATAGAAATTAATAATATCGATAGCTTCACAAAAAAACATACGGAGAAAATCATATCAGATAAGAATATTAATTTAGACCCTCAGATTGAAGAAAAGCTAATAGAAAAATTTGATAGCGGAAATTTTAAGCTATATGATTATATAATCGTAGATGAATACCAAGATATGGCAGGAGCAAAATATCTAGATTTTTTTGATATAATTTTAAAGAATGGATTTAAGGAAGGAAATTGGAGACTGTTTGGTGATTTTAAATATCAATGTATAAATAACAATTCCAATATGGCTGATTTTATTATAGATTTAATAGATTTAATTCATAAAGATCCTTTTATATGTGAGTTATCTAAAAATTGCAGAAATACAATATCAATAAGCAATGATGCTGTAATAATGTCAAACTTGATCAAATCTCCTTATAAAAGTTATTATAATGATAAAGGTGCATTAGTAAATAAATATTTTTATGATAGTGTAGAGGAGCAAATTGCAGCAATAAATAATGAAATAAAAACATTGCTTAAAAATAAAATTGATCCATCGCTAATAACTTTGCTTTCTATAAGAAATATTGATGATAATTTTTTAAAGAAAATAAATTATGAGATTATTGACATAAGAAATGAATCAAATATTGCTAATCTTCAAAAAATATCTTATTCGACAATACAATCTTTCAAAGGTTTAGAAAATGAAATAATTATCATTATAGATATTAATGAACTAGATAAAAATTACAATAAAGAACTATTGTATACAGCCTGTACCAGAGCTAAATATTCATTAACAAAATTAATCCACAAAAGCCAAAAGAAAACATACGATAGATTTGTGAGTAATTATCTTTTAGAAAATGTATTATGATTCATAGTTTAAGAGAAAAAATTAAAAATTTAATAGTAAGTGAGATAGTTGGTCCTGATATCCCAAATCCAATTAAAGATAAAGATTTATTTCAGGACAATGGAGAGGAAATTATATCAACTAAGGATGCTCCTTTAAGAAAATATGGCGCAGGCATACTTTTCCCTAAACAAAGTATATATAGTGATTTAGATGAAGAGTCTGTAGATAGTACAATCGATGCAGGTGAAGAAATAATTGAAGATGTTAATGATATTGCTGAATCTGATAAGATTAAAGAAAAGAAAAATTCATCACTAGACAATAATATTGCTGATGATAATGACCCAATTATTTATGCAAATGCATTAAAACCCAGTGTAATAGCCTTAAGCTTTAAAATACCTAGAAATACTGATTTCTTAACTGTCGATGTTGATACAGCGGTATACAAAAAGACTAATCATTTATGTAAAAAATGCAATAGCAAAGGCTCCAAGATTGGAGGAATAATTTTTCATATAGATGAAAAAAGGCTAGCTCAATGTATTGATTGTTCTGGCAAAGGATTGATTAATATAAAAAAATGCCCTAATTGCAATGAAGAAGGTTGCAAATCATGTTATTACGCTGGCTATACTGGTGATAAATGCAATAATCGTGATTGTAAGCAATGCTTCTATTGTAATGGTGAAAAAGAAAAGTATTATAGATTTCCGTTGAATAAGTCTACAAGCAAAGAATTTGAAGTTGAATTTAAAATAGCAGACTTGGCTAATTCAAAAACCATCGATAAAGATATTTTTCAAAGTGATTCAAATAATGGTCTTAAAATAATGCTTATTGACAGATCTTATAGCGATGATAATGATGATTTATTTTTAACATGCGCCTTAATGAACAATAATAGCATTACAAAATCAATGAAAGATGAGCTGTGCTTCTTTCAAACATCTTTCAACATCAGATGTGATTTTGGATTTATTCCTTTAAAAGCAAATAAAAATATATTGAATGATGAAGATCAAGCATTGAATGATTTGATATATAGAGATAGAAAGAAATATGCAACAGGTCATGGCTTTTCATGTAATTGGGACGATGGGGATAGTGTCCAGAATATATATACAGAATCTATTCCTTCTTATATAATAAAAAAATTTGATGCACAGCAAATAGATAGGTTTAAGGATTTAGATTTTTCGTTCTTTAATTTATCTAATGAACAGAATTTTGATAACTCTATTAATAAATTGAATGAGTTATCGGATAAGTATGGCAAGTGGATAGCTGAAATGAAGAATATATCAAAAACACTTACATCAGCCTCTAATAAAGTAACGGCTTCTAAAAATATTAATATTTGTAAAAAAACACTAGATCGAATGAAAGAAGGTGTCTCAATACTGAAAAATGATGATAATGCAAAATCAGCATTTATTCTAATGAATGAGGCAATGTTGATTCAGCATATTAGCGCTAAAAGAAAATTAAATAAGTGGAAGTATGATGAGTACTCAGAAAGTAATTGGATCCTTTCTAATGAATTCAATAAGATAGATACCTCTAATGATGATTATCTTGATAAAATAATACAGGATAAAACTATCGATATTAATTATAAGCCATCTTGGTTTCCTTTTCAGCTATCATTTGTTCTTTTGAACATAAAATCTATAACTGATAAAAGCTCTGCAGATAGAAATATTGTTGATTGCTTATGGTTTCCAACTGGAGGGGGTAAAACTGAAGCATATCTAGGCTTAATTGCTTTTGCAATTTTTTATAGACGATTAATATCAAGGGGAAAAGACTCTGGCGTTACCGCTGTAATGAGATATACTCTGAGATTATTGACTTCGCAACAATTTCAAAGAGCAAGCAGCCTTATATGTGCATGTGAACATTTAAGGGTTAAAAGCATCTACAAAGATTTATTGGGTGAGGATAGAATAAGCATAGGTCTATGGATAGGAGGAAGTTCCTCTCCGAACATGAGGAAATACTGCATAGCAAATTATAATACAATTGCTGGAGCTGGCAGGAGGGATAGAAATAAAGATGATAATGAGCTAGTAATATTAAAGTGTCCGTCATGTGCATCTCAAATGGGAGTTGTAATGGATTCAGATTCAAAGCAAAGTACAGTTATTGGCTATAAAGTGCATAGACTAAAAATTTTCAATAATAAACCGAATAGATCTAGTTCAATAGCATACAAATGCAAAAATCAAAAATGTGATTTCAGCGAACAAGTCCTTCCATTTACAGTATGTGATGAAGATATATATGACATAAAACCAACATTAATCATTTCAACTGTTGATAAATTTGCATCACTTCCTTGGAAGGAAGATAATAAAGTAATAGATTTATTTAGTCAAAACAAAATATCGTCGGCGCCTGATCTTATAATCCAAGATGAGCTTCATTTAATTTCAGGCCCATTAGGATCAATCATGGGGAGTTATGAAACATCAATTAAATATTTATTTAGAACAAATAATAAATTCCCAAAAATAATTGCATCAACTGCAACAATTACAAGAGCAAGCGAACAGATTAACAATCTATGGAATCATGGAATAGAAAAGGATGATTTCAAAAAGGATTTTACTAATTTATTTCCTCCACAATGCATTAATTATGATGATACTTTTTTTGGAAAAGAAATTAAAGATGATGATAAAGGGAGAATGTATTTAGGCTTAAATACATCAGGATTCAGCGATCCAAAAACTTCTCAGGTTAGAATAATAAGCGCAATGCTTCAAGCAGCTAAAGATCTTAATTGTAAAGATTCAGATCTGGACCAATACTGGACATCGCTTATTTACTTTAATAGTATAAGGGAACTTGGTGGAGTCTCAACATTGATTGATCAAGATATCAAAAGCCAATTAAAAAGATTGCAAATGAGGAAGTACCCTGGGCTGTCATATAAAAAGCATCATGATAAAGGTGTTTACAAAAAATGGTTTAGAAGCAACTATTTTAATGTACGTGAACTTGCAGCGCGACAAGCCACAAATATATCAGATGAAATTGAAGCTTTAGAAGAATATTTTGATTCTTCTAAAGAAAAAAATTATCCTGTTGATATTTGCTTGTCAACTAATATGATTTCAGTTGGGGTTGATATTTCAAGGCTAAACCTTATGCTGATGGTGGGTCAGCCAAAAACAACATCTGAATATATACAGGCATCTAGTAGAGTAGGAAGAAGGGACCCTGGAATCGTATTAACTTGGTATAATAGTTTAAGACCTAGAGATAAATCTCACTATGAACATTTCAAAGGATTTCATCAATCAATATATTCAAAAGTTGAACCTACAAGCGTAACATGTTTCAGTAAACCTGTTAAAGAGAGAACGCTACATGCGCAAATATTTATACTAGCTAAAATTTTAGGCCATACTAACCCATCTAAAATTCCGGATGTAAATATTATAGATGAAATCAAAGATATAATACTAAAAAGGGTAAAAGTGGTTAATCCGCATGAGTTAGATGAAACTAAGGATATGATAAATGAAACATTTGATCGTTGGAATAATGCAAATGCTAGCGAATGGGGAAGAATGAGCGGTTATGCAATAAAACAGACTCAATCTAATATAATTTCGTTATTATTTCCTTATGGAAAATTTGCACAAGACAATGACTCTACTGTTTTTAAAACATTAACATCAATGAGGAATGTTGATTCAGAATGTGAAGCAAAAGTTTATAAAAAAACAATATTCTATTAAAACTTGTAATAAAAATGGCAATATCATTTAATAAAAAAATACGTAGAAACCAGTTGATCTTTACTTTTGGAATAGGACAGATGATAGACTTTCCTGATAAGAGTTCGCTGATGCTCGCAGGAATTGATGCTTGGGACAAAATGTTTGACTATCATAGTGATTATAATCAAAGTTTTGATGATAAAGAATTTAAGATTCGTGATAAGCGATTGGAAAAAAAATTAGATGTAGATTATTTTATAATGCCTCCAGAATTTAGGAAACGGTCAAAATATGAAGGAGATAATGTTCCTAATCAAGGTATTCAGCTTCCATATGTCAGATTTCCTCTCTGGCACTATTGCACTTCTTGTTCTTTCATGGAAAAGCTTTCACTTCACTATAGTGACATTCCATATTGTGATCAAGATTGTAAAAAAAAGAAAAAGAAAAGCATTCTTGTGCCTATTAGATTTGTTTGTATCTGCGATAACGGTCATATAGAAGATTTTCCGTTTGAGAACTGGGTAGAACACAAAAAAGATAGTTGTATTGACAATAAAAAGAGCTCCTTAAAATTTATTGAAAGTGAACAGACTTCAGATATTAATGCTATCAGGATCAAATGCGAGAAATGCAAGGCTTCAAAAAAACTTACCGGTATATTTAATGCTGATAAGTTTGAAAAAGAACATAAGTGTCAAGGAAAAAGACCATGGCTTGGAGATATGCATGATAACCCTGTCTGCGGCGAAGGATTAAAGGTGTCACTTAGAAATTCAAGTTCTGTATATTTCCCAATTCTCAAAAAATCATTATTTATAAAATACGATGATTCTGATTTTGATTATAGAATAGATAGAATAATAAATAGCCCTGAAGTGGAGATGGTGATTGATGCGTATGGATTAACAGAGGGGGGAATTGATATACAAGCGATTGATCAAGTAATTAATACCATAATTAAACATAGTCTTGGGCTAAGCAATAAGAAAGATGAACTTCTAGCTGCTTTGGAGCAAAAAATTAATCACGAGAAAAATATAGCAACTTCTTTAAACACTGATGATACTAACGAGGAAGCTTTTAAGAGTGAGGAATATGATAGTATCGTAAATTTAAAGAAAAATAGAGAGTTAGTTTTACATAAATATGATATTGGTAAGTACTCTGATCTGATAAGTTCTTGTTTAAATGATATTATTTTAATTGAAAAATTAAGAGAAACTATTGCTTTTTGTGGCTTTAAACGAAAAACGCCTCCAGTTGATATAGTTTTATCAAGCTTTATGCAGCAATTAACAACATATAGCAATGGACCTAAATGGTTGCCTGCAATTGCCACCAATGGAGAGGGGATATTTTTTAATTTTGATAATGAATTATTAGATGAATGGGAGAGAAAACCAGAAGTTATTAAAAGAGCATCGGAAATATTTTCAAACTATTCATATTTTAAATTATTTGATAATATGAATGCATCTTTTGTGATGATGCATACATTTGCTCATATTCTTATCAATCAATTAAGCTATGATAGTGGATATGGATCTTCTTCAATAAGAGAAAGAATTTACTTCAGTAGAAACCCTGAATATAAAATGAATGGTATCCTGCTTTATACTACAGGAGACTCTGAAGGTTCTTTAGGCGGATTAGTATCTTTAGGAAAGCCGGGACTGCTTGATAATGTAGTAAATAATGCTCTTTTAAACTCTACATGGTGCTCTAGTGATCCAATATGCTCAGAAGCTGTAGAACAAGGGCCTGAAGGCTGCAATAAAGCTGCGTGTCATAATTGCGCGCTGGTAGCTGAAACATGCTGTGAAAATGGCAACAGATTGCTTGATAGGAATTTATTGATAAATCCTGACTATGGTTTTTTTAGAAGAATACTTAAATTTATAACCAATTGATAAAGAATTATTATGACAAACCCATATATTGATATTCCCGATTCTGATGATTTAAGCAAAGAGCAACGTGAAATTTATAGTTATGGATTGAACCGTAATCTAATTATTAATGGGGCAGCTGGTTCAGGAAAAACTATTCTTGCTATTCTTAGGGCAAAACAACTTGCTGATTCAGGAATGAGAGTGCTTTTTATAGTTTTCAACAACTCTCTAAAAGAATATACAACCATGGCGATGAGAGAGTTTGGCTTAGGCGATAGAGTTTTGCTAAAAATGCCCACAGATATTTCTCTTGAAGTCCTAGGTAAAAGAAAACTTTCTAATTATATGACAAATGAAGATAGAAAAAGAATGATAAATTTTTGCAATTATGATCATGTTATAGTTGATGAAGCTCAAGATTTTGATATTATTGATATTAAAATGTTTAAATATTTTGGTAATAACACGACATTATGCTGCGATAGAAAACAGGGTATATTTGAAAGAGATTTTTCAGTACCAGCTATTAAAGATTTATTCAATAAAGATATTGAAGAAAAGTTTTTAATGTTTACATATAGAAATCCAAAAAATATATTAAAACTTTCCATAAAATATTATTTTGAGAAATTTAATATTACTCCTGTAGAGAGGGAGCAAAATAGAATTCACTGCTACAATGAAACGGATGGTCGCGCTAGAATGGTTATTACAAATAATGAAATAGATAGTATTGCGCAACTAATTTCAAATGCTGGGTCTGAGGATACAATAGGGATTATTGTTCCAAGGAATGAAGCTGTTAAATATATTTCAGAAGCGCTTTCTGCTAGAGGCATATCAAATGAAAAAAGATATAAAGTAAAAGTAGAGGGGAGAAGGTATCCAATTGTAGTGGACGATCTTTCTTTCGATGAAAATAAAGTGAAAATAATAACCCTATGGAGTGCTAAAGGACTTCAATTCGATACAGTAATAATTCCATTTATGGATGAAGAGACGTCTCCTGAATATTCAGGATGGACAAATAGGAGCAGCGAAGGATTTGCCATATACGTTGCTATGACAAGACCAAAAAGTAATTTATATTTCACGCAAACTACAAATTCATCTTTTCCATATTATAATTATTTTGACCCAACCTATTATCAAGAGATAACATTTGATCAAGATATTAATACTCCTGAAGAAATATTTGATATATTTGATGACGACGAAGATTGATGATGAATAATTATTATTTTATTACAGATTTCAGGAATTTAAGCAACTACCTTTCGCTGGGCTTTATATCACCTAACCACATTTCTTACTTAACTTCAAAATATTACCATATTCCAATAAATAGTTGGAAAGAAACTGTTTTATATAAAAAAGAAAATATACCTCAAGACCTGCCTGATTCAGCAGTAATTATAGCTTTAGAAGATATTTTAGATAAAAATAAATATTCCATAAAAATGAGAGGGAATTTTTGTAAAGAAAAAAATGGCAATATTATTGTTGGAAAATTGAATAAATATCAAAACTATCTGCCAATCACCTTTATTTATAAAATTATATTTTCTAATAATGATATAAAAGAACGCTTTAAACAAATGGAGTATACAAACACTTTTGATTTAGAGGATTACCAATTAGAAATAAACAATAGATTTCACTTAAACAGCACTTCTGAAGACTGCTTGGAAAAGGATCCTGACCGAGGTGATAATTTTAAACTTAAAATATATGAATTTGAAAAATTTGATTTTGATGTTGAAACAGATTTTAAGAAGTCTAAATTCAATAGTGAATTAACCTTTCATTATATAATAGCGGATTATGCGCTTTCAAATAATATTTACAACAATGAGCTGGATTGTAGAATCCCAGCAAAATACAAACAGTTTAACAAATCAAACAGTCAAACAGCATTAATTTCTGCTTTGCTAAAATTAAGTAAGATTGATGATAAAAAAATTCCCAACAATTTGTTCCATTCTATGGCTACTATATCTGATGATTTAATTGAAACAGATATTTTTCTTTGGTATGCAATTTTTTATAATTTAAAGAACATTGAGCATAAATATAAAATTGAAGAAGTAGAAATAAATTATATTGATCAAATTATGCAATTTAAATTTGATCGTGAAAATATTAAAGATATCGGTAAACATTTAAAGAAAATGTTAATCAATAATGTAGACAATGAAAATTTAAAATCTTTAGCCAATATTCTCCAAAATATAGACTTCCTTGATATTAAAAGAAATTCAATTTTTGATAAAATAAAAAATAATGGATCCCAATTATCTATTATGATCTTTAATTTTTTAATGGATTTGATCTCCTACAGCAACCAAATCAGGAAGCTGAGAAGTATATATATTGATAAACCATCAAAAAATATAGAAGATTTATTAATAAAATTTTTATTTTATCAATATATTGGTTTTTCTAAGATACCTAAAAAGGTTAAGCAAAGTTCAAATTGGAAATTTATTTTAGATTCATTTATATGTAGTGATTACGTATCTATACATAATAAGTTGCAAAAAATAGATAGGGAATCTTATTTGTCAAAAATAAGAAGAACGTTTAGAGGAGATAGATTGTATGATCTAGATTCTTCTAAAAAATCTATTAAAATTAATAAGCAAAATTATATATTTAATTATCAAGATATATATGTGACTCAAGAATTAGATAAATACAAGGTGATGATTCCTGTGAAGGATAAGTATGGAATCACGTATACCTATATTGATTTCTTAGATTCTAAAGATAATATTAATGTAGGATATTTCGAGAAATATCTCAAAACTTATCAGGAAGAAGAGTATTCAAAAATGCTTGAAAATAAATATCAATCTATGAGCTATATTGATAAGATGAAATTCTTAAGCTATTCAAAAGCTAAAAGCCCTTGAAATAGATGCAATTGAAAATTGGAGATTGTATAATAACTGGATGCAAAGTTAAGCAACATCCCTTTGTTTCTTCGTATCTCCTGAGAAATATATAGTCCGATATATATAGTAATATCATCGTTAAACCTACATTACTCAATGGGTTATGACCCTCAAATTCATAATTGAAACTTTTTAGTCACATTTTGGGCACAACATCAAATAACTTCAATATAAACAGCGCTCTTAACTGTTCTTAGGAACCAGTGCAGCAATGCGTGGGAGTTCGAGTCTCTTCTGCGGCACACATATATAAAGCCTTGTAAATTAAATACTTACGAGGCTTTATATTTATGGGGTAGAGGT
>Ga0209142_1000941_pt1 | contig 17501 bp, 16 predicted proteins | sample SaaInlV_120m_DNA_FD_184678 | JGI IMG/M metagenome (GOLD analysis project Ga0209142, IMG submission 184678) | Marine microbial communities from expanding oxygen minimum zones in the Saanich Inlet - Saanich Inlet SI074_LV_200m_DNA (SPAdes) (version 2) | ecosystem: Environmental > Aquatic > Marine... | reverse complement strand
TAAACTCAAAACCGTCTAGCATATATTCGGATACCCATGAATCAGGAAATAATTTATTATCTGATAACTCTTTGATCAGCCCACAATCAAATAGTTCTTGTACATCTTTGGCACTTGAACTTTTAATTGCTCTAAATAAATGATTTTTCCATGTAAACAAAATACCAATGTCGTTAACAATTGATATTGGTACTAATTCAATTTCTTGTTTATTAAGATCTATTTTATTTTCCATTTTTACTTTAATTTTTATTAGAGAGATTTCTAAGATGCTCTAGGGTAATTATAATTTCAAAATACAATGGCATATCTAAAGATAAAGTTTTATAATAATCTTTTATTTTAATATATACTGTTTTTTAGCAAATTAAGCCATTCATCATGATTATCATCAATCTTTTGTTCATGCTTCTTGTTATCAATAACTCCAATTTCATCAAATGATTGAAGCTCTAAAAAAGTTTGTCTATTTGAATACTTAAAATACTGCTTAAATAATTTCATTTCATGTTCTGCAAAACTAAATAATCTATAAGCGACATAAGATGGAATACCTTGATAAGAACCTGTTAAGCAAGCCACTGATGATATAGAATATATGGCCTCAATTTCATTTCTATATTTTAAAAAAATCATTTCAGCAGTCAGTTTTTCGCCAAATAAAGACAGTGAGTAATTTTTAATTTGATCAGGAATACAATCCTTATCAAGTGGATGCGGTTTGTATATAAACTTAATATTTTTATTTTTATACTTTTTGATAATAGTTGAAATCATTTTATTAATGATTTCATAAAATAATATTGAGTCAAGATTATACTGATCAATCAGTGAAGTATCGGCAAAAAATATTAATAATTTCGAAGTTAATTTTCTACTACCATTTAGTAGTGTAAGGGGATATGGAATAAAAGGAAATTTGGAAATAGAATTACTATTTGAAGAAGATAACATAAAAATTTGATCATGTGGATCCTTAGTGTAAATTCTATCTATGAGTATTCCAAATGAGTTTGTATATATTTTCAAATATCTGCCGTTAAATAAAAAAGCATTAAGATTTGCTAGTATTGTTTTAAATATATTCAATACTCCATTTGATACATCCAGGAAGTTGCCATAAATCGAAAAATGTATAATTTTATTGTTTAATCCAAAATTTTTAATATAATTACAAAAAATATTTGTTGCTAAATCACTGTATGAAATTGTAAAAAACAAAGCGCTATCCTCAAATGGAATACTTTTCAATTTTCCTATATATTCTCTATGTTTTCGAATATTTTTAAAAACATTATTTTCATAATCAATCCATGGTAGATAATAGACTTTATCAAAATTATTAAAATATTCTGAATATAACAAATTGTTAAAATAAGGATGTTTGACAAAGATTAAATATTGCCTTAAATCTTTAAAGTTCTTTGAATATATAGTTGCAATGGAATCCATGATTACTAAAGGGTATGGGTGATTACAAAAATAATATATGTTTTTCATAATTTAAAATTTGATGTTAGAATTTTACACCTTAAATTTATCAATTAATCATATTTCTTTTAAGTATTTTTAACGCAAAAATATAAGTAAGTATATAGTTTAACATAAAGGCAATTATTGTTCCAATAGCAGGAGCTAAAATTCCATATTTTGGAATTAAGAGTATTGACACTAGAATATTAATTCCAGCAATAATATATGCAATTATTGTTTTTAATTTTGTTTCTTTAAAATACTCAATAACAAGACCGTGTACTCTATAGGCCCCATCGAACCCTCCGGCAATTAATATTAGCATAATAATTGGAATACTATTCGAAAATGTTTTCCCTATTATCTTTATTCCAAAATATTTAAAGAATATAATCGCACAGAAAGTAAAAATAATCAGAAATAAATTATATAATAGACTATACTTCCTTAAGATATTTTTGGCGATTTTATTTTTCAAAGCAGTGAAAACTTGAGGAGATATTGCATTAACCATTGAGGTATTTAATATAGTAATCTTCATACCGATTATATATGCTAATGAATAATATCCAAGACTCTCAAGGTCAAAATACTTTAAAACAATATATTTGTCTGCTTGAGTAATTATCCATGCGGCTCCGATACCAATAACTAGTGGATACCCAAAATTTAAAATTGATTTAATTTGATTTTTATCAAAATTCCAAGAGTAGTTTTTTAGACTAGAAAAGGTAGTTTTATACATCAATAAGCATACTAGAAATGATGCAAAAATTATACTTAGCAATCTACCCTCCCAAGCCATTTTCAGTAACCCAACTAAAATGAGAGTTAGCAAAGAAGTAGTAATAGTAAAATATAATTTCATTTTTGAATATACTTTTACTTTTTTCTCTTGGACAAGTTCTATATAATGTATGTTTAGCAATATAGTCAAGAATGAAATAATTAAAGATGCTATTATTACAACCCAATATTTTGGTAAAACATATCCCACTATAAGAACACTTACTAGTAGAATGGAAGCAATTATTATAAATAGACTTATAAATGAATCAATAAAATTTCTATATTCATTTTTAGTGTAATTAATAATATTGATGGAAACTAATCCTGAAGAATTAAATGTCATTAAGGGATTTAATACATATATTAATATACCATATATACCAATATATCCAAAATCGCTTGGACTCAAATGTCTTGTTAAGTATATGGTTATAAAAAAACCAATAACAGCACAAACAAGTGAGGTTAGAGCATATAATGAGAATCTTTTTATCAATTAGAAACTTATATTTTACAAATTTGGCTAAACAAAGTAATTAGCTAATTATGGATTTAATGAATAATATTTGAGATTACAAATTTAGTAGACATCATTACTGTCCGGTTAAAATAGAGCCAGTTGTCTAGAGATCAATTTATTTATCTTGCCGTTTTGGAATTAAACCTCAAAATATCCAACAAGTACACTGTTTCCATCATGATTTCCCGTATTACAATAGCAAGTTCACTAATTGATTGTATTAACGAAAACATTGCCTACTTCCTTAAGCCTGCTATTTGCCATATCCAATGAAGCCTTGCTGGGGTCTACAAGCCAAATATTAAATTTATAAACATGCAAGCCCTTGTAAGTGGCGGGAGCCCAACTAACCGGCCAACCCCTATTATTGAAATATCATACACTGCCATCACAAACTCCACCCATCATCAACAATAATATTCTGGCCATTTATATATCTTGATTCATCAGACACCAAAAATTTTACTGCACCACATAAGTCTTCTGGATCAAGCATTCCTTTATTAGAGCAAGAGTCCTTGTACTTTTCTTGAAATGACTCAGGTTGATTGTTGAATATACCGCCAGGGCTAATACAATTAACTCGAATGCTATTTCCTTTGAGGTATTTAGCAAAGTACCTGGAAATTGCAATTATAGCAGATTTTGCAGCTGTGTATTCCACAGGACTATTCATTATGGTGCCCTTATAATGTTCGAACTTTGGAGCTGATACTCCTTGAATTGATGCAATATTGATGATATTGCCATATCCTTGTTTAATAAATAATTTAGTGAACTGTTGCATTACATTGAAATACCCACCTAAATGCAAGCCGATGTTTTCATTGAAGTCTTCTAAAGTAATATCAAGAATATTTTTACCAAAATTTGAATTCCTGGGATAGGAGGTGTTTATTACGCAGTCTATATTTTCTTCAGTAGTATATGTTTGCGAAATAACCTCCGATAATGATTTATCGCTGCAAATGTCAACACTGTGATAATTTTCTACTCCTGTATTTAATCTATTCCAAGCTTTTAAATCAAGAAGATCATAAACAATAATATTACGTTCATCCTTAAGCTGGGTGACAAACTCACGACCAAGCAACCCAGCACCCCCAACAATTATTATGGTTTTCATAGAAATTTCTATTTAAATAAAATTTATTGGAAAAATGTAATGGTTTTTCGCAAAGCTTCGGCCTGAGTTTTCATCTCCTGCTCGTCTTTCTGGTTTGTTGTCAGTTGCATTAACTGCGACTGAACCTTCTCTGCTACCGAACATTGACCCAGAGCTGTGTTAAACCTTTCATTTAATCCCATTTTTGCAAGCCGGGCTTGTATATCATTTACAGAGTCTTCAAGATAACATAACGTCCAGGCAGCATAAATCCCATCACCTCCATTAGCTATATATTCTATTCGAAATTCTTCCCACGAAACATCTTTATTTTGAAATCTCATTGCATAAGTATAATAACTGTTTACGTCACCAAGTGGAACGTTCTGGGGAATTAACCAATTACAGCTAGTTTCCTTAATTACATCAGTATACATTTTCGCCATCTGTTGCCTCAAACCTACAAACCAATCAATTTTTTCTAACTGTGCAAGTCCCATTGCAGCAGCGACTTCAGGTAACCTGTACATAAACCCAAATCTGTCATGTCGTTTAAAAGAAGGATTTTGGAATACATCTCGAGATACTCTAATTTTACCTGATTTCGCAGTTGCATTCCTAAACCCTTGGCAATTAAGCTTTCGGATATTGTCGGCAATATCTTCATCGTAACATGTCACAATACCACCATCACCAGTAGTCAAATGCTTGGAGTTTTCAAAACTCCAGCTTCCTACATGACCAAAAGTACCACCAATCTTTCCCCTATGCTCACCAAGGTAACATTGTGCACAGTCTTCCAAAACGAATAGGTTGTGTTTTTTTGCAATTGACATTATTGCAGTCATATCACAAACTTGCCCATATAAATGAACAGGCATGATTGCCTTGGTTTTAGGTGTAATATTTTTTTCAATTGAAACAGGGTCAATCAAAAAAGTATCAGGGTCAATGTCTGCAAAAACGGGGATAGCGCCACAGTATAAAATTGCATTCATGCAAGATATTACTGTTAAGGGGGTGGTAATTACTTCATCACCAAATCCTACACCAAATGCCTCAAGCGCTGCATGAAGTGTAGTAGTGCCAGAATTAAAGGTTATTGCGAAATTACTATTAAAACGCTTTGCAAAAGCCTCCTCCAACCGAGTATTCATATTACCAGAAGTCGAACTTGCGAAGCCAGAATCCAAAACCTCTTTGATGTAAATATATTCTCTTTCATCAAACCGCCAACTAAGATCACCCATTTTGCTTACCTTTTTCAAAGTTTTGTTCGTTATAAAAATTATTCCAATATTCATCCATTAAATCTTTATTATACAAATACAATTTATTATCGAGAACTAAGTTTATTAGTTTTTTATCTGAAATCGATTTCCAATCAATTTCTTTTTGAATAATTGCCTTAAAAAATTCTAAATCTTCGCAGTAATCTAAGGTGAATCTCAAATACTTTGGAAAGTCATACGAATAATTTACTTCTTCCACCGTGTCTTTATCAAAAACCCAACCCCATCCAGTCTCAAGATTAGAATGATTTACTCGCTTAATAGCGTTTTTTACAAATGACCGGTTTAACCCCATTGAGTTCATTCCAAAAGGCAACCCTTTTGTAATCACGTAGGAGGTTCCAGACATCAGTAAGGTATGAACTTGCTTCATACCATCAGTTGAACAAAATATGTCATCACCATCTATGCTGATAATATAATCCCAATTAAACTCCTGCATAGCTTGAAATATCCGCAGTGGAATATTATTATCACTACCAAAAAAGACTTTTAAGCCATTATCAAAAAATACATCTGCCAACTTTTGATTAGAAGATTTGGCTCCAGTTAAAAGCGAAACTTCAAGACCGCCTTTGATGATCTCATTGTTAAAATGAGATACGATTCTATCAATAAGATATTGTGTAACAGGAATGTTATTTATTGTATTTAAATGCTTGTCAGGGAGCCTGGTTGAACCAAGACGTGCAATAATTCCTAACCCGCCTTTCATAATAATTGATCCATTACTTTTCTGTATTCTGCCCACTGCCCGATATCAATCCACGCTTCATCATCAATGGGGAAAACTCCTACTTTCTTCCCAGTATTCTTTACAGATTCAATTAAATGTGTAATATGGAAGAATACATTCGAAGGAATCATATCCAATATTTCAGGATTAATGATATAAAGACCGGTGTTAATTAAAAACTCGTATTTAGGCTTTTCGTTGATGTGAGATAGATGTCCCATGTCATTTAGTTCACATGTACCGTAGGGAATAATATAGTCTTTTGCTGATGCTACGAGAGTTATATCAAATTTATTATCAACATGAAATTTATATAACTCTTTAAAATCAGAATTGATGATAATATCACAATTAGTCACAAAAAATGGTGCTGAAAACTTACCCGCAAGAAACTTAAGGCTTCCAGCTGTACCAAGAGGCAATGGTTCATTAATAAATGTAACTGAATACTCAGGCGATAATTCTTCAAAATATGCTTTAAGAATTCGTCCTTTATAATTGACCGTCAAATAAAAGTCAGAACAGCCGAGTTCTGAAAATTTTTCAATAATATGTTCGATAATTGGTTTTTCATTTATTGGAACAAGTGGTTTAGGTAATACTTTTGTGAATGGCTCTAGACGCGTTCCTTTTCCACCAGCCATTATTACAACAGGAACTTCAAGTTTATCGTTATTCCTCGCATTTCCATTTCTAAAAACATCATCCCAGGTTTTATATCCAACAAGCTTTGATTTGTTGTCAATAACGGGTATCAGGTCGACTTTGTACTTTAGAAATATTGCTTTCAAATCAATCTTATCAATATCACTTTTGTTAAATACAATAGGTTTAATGTTATAACATCCTTCAATTGAAACTGAAAACTTGTTTCCATCGAGTATTGCTCTGCGAATGTCACCATCAGTTAGTGTGCCGAAGAATATATTCCCACCATCAACTACCAACAGGCATTTTTCAGCGGTTTGATCCAGTTTTTTCATGGCCTGCTTAATTGTTATTTTCGGACTAACTGTCAGATCTTTCATAAATCAAAGAATTCCTTTTTGATATACTGATTACAATCTATGGATTTGATTTTATCAATTATTTTGTCAGAAACGATACCACCGTCAATTGGATTAACAAGACTTTTTAAATCTCTTGAAAAATCTGCTGAGTAAAGTTTTTCTATTGCCTTTAATATAGATCCTCTGTCTGGGGAGCAGTTGATAATGCTTTTTGCTATTATTCGGCCTTTTTGCCTATCTCCTATATTTATAGTACCAATCTTAAAGGAAGGGGCTTCTAAAACACCGCTTGAAGAATTGCCCACAACAGCATCGACATATTTCATAGATGATAAATAATTAAGTTGACCCATTGAAGTAAAGGCAATTGAATTCTTCTCATTTCCATTAACATATTCATCGATCATTATGTTTATAATTCTTCCATCTGTATCAGCGTTTGCCTTTGTAAATATTATTTTTGTATTCTCAAGTTTATCAAGACAGGTGAGTAGTTCGTTGAACTGATTACAGGAAGAGTCTTGCTCCAGAGTAACTGGGTGAAATGTTACCAAAAGGGTTTTTTCGCCAAATCTGAATTTCAATATTTCCTCAAGTTCTTCCTTTTGTAATAGATTCATCCTTTTAATATTTTCTACTCCCAAAGCTCCAACATTAAATACTCTGTCCTGGTGTTCACCTAATTGAATCACGCGCTTCCGATATTGCTCTGCAGCTACAAAGTGAAGTGTTGCCATCTTAGTAATGGAATGTCTTAATGCTTCATCAAATGCTCCCGCTGTTGTTTCACCTCCATGAATGTGAACAATCGGAATCCTTGCAAAAAAAGCAGCTGTACAGGCTGCAAAAATTTCGTATCTGTCACCAAGAGCGATAACACCATCGGGTTTAAGTAAATTGAATGCATCTGCGAATCCGATCAGCCCCAATCCAGTTGATTTTGATATTGAGGAAGGTGTGTCACTTGACAACAGCATCTCAACTTTATAATCAAGGGGAAAACCATCTTGTTTTATTTCCATATAAGTCAAGCCAAACTCAGGGGAAAGATGCATCCCAGTGGCAATTAATTGTAATTCAAGGGTATTATCAGCCTGAATACCCTTCATCAACCAATACAACAACCCATATTCTGCCCGCGTTCCAGTGATAACGCAGATTTTTTTCTTATTCATCAGCATCTATAATGTCATCTACGTTATAATCACGCTGTGAAGTTTTACCAATCAAATAATCCCACTTCATTGGCGAGATACCAGAACCTGGACGTTTGACGGTCAGGTTATCGGGTGAAAAAAAATCACCGGTTCTAATTGGTATCGAAGCAACTATTGATTTGCGTGCAATGCTAATATTTTTAATTTCGCTATTGCTAGGTCTTTTTTTACCGTCACCCATTGCAAGTTCAATATTCCTAATCCCCTTAACCATTGACTTTAACTCACATGGCTCAAGGCTTGCCAAGTGGTCCGGACCAGGTAATTGACGATCCAAGGTAAAATGCTTTTCAATTACTATTGCACCCATTGCAACAGCTGCAATAGGTATTTCAATTCCATGTGTGTGGTCAGAATATCCAACTTCCACGCCAAACTCTTCCTTAATAGTCAGCATAGCCTGGAGGTTGACATCTTCCATGGGGGTCGGGTATTCGGTGTTGCAATGAAGAATAACGATTTTAGACCTCGCTGTTCCCGCATCCTGAAGCACCTCAATGGCATCTCCAATTTCAACTAGTGTTGACATCCCTGTAGATAAAATCACAGGTGAATCAATTTTCCCTAAATACCTTAAATATGGCAGGTTGGTTATTTCTCCAGATGGAATTTTGTATCTATATAGACCAATTTTTGAAATAAACTCAAGATCAGATATGTCAAACCCTGTCGTCAAAAACTCGATTTCTCTTGAATCACACTTCTCCTTGAGCTTCAAAAAAGATCCACGTTCTAACTCAAGCGCCTTTAACATTTCATATTGAGTTTTGTACGTGGCAGCAGTCTTTTTCTGGTATTTTGCTTTTTGTGCAGTTTTGGTTACAAGGTGGTCTGCTGAAAACGTTTGAAACTTGACAACATCAGCCCCCGCTTCAACAGCTGCATCGATCAGATCAAATGCTTTATCAATATCACCGTTATGATTTACACCTGCTTCGGCAATGATCAATGTTTTAGATGATGTGTTCATTGTTTTATTACTGAGGCATCAGCAACAGGTTTTCTTACCACTGTACCAGCAGAAATGATGCAATTACAACCTATCGTTATGTCATTGTGGATGACTGCGCCACTACCAATAAAAGTACCATTACCAATTTTTACTTCACCATTTACTATTGCACCAGTCGAAATATGGCAGTGATCCCCTATTACAGAATCATGTTCAATCAAGGATTTATTATTTATTATACAGTTTCGTCCTATTTGCGCTACGGTATTTACTACAGCATTATGCATGACAATTGTTCCTTCACCAATTGATGCATGTTTTGAAACATAAGCTAATGGAGAAATAATAATGGGAAGTAAATATCCAATGGATCGAAGTTGATCATATAACCTTTTCCTCACGGAGGTAGATTTAATTTGTCCCACTGTTACCAATGCGTAATTATAGATTTTGAATAATTCTTCAAGATCATTATCAGAGCCAATATATTGATATTCAATCAAGTCATTAAATAATTGATTTGGCCTCTCAACAAAACCGGCGATAGAAAACTTTCCTTCCAATTCTATTACATCTGCGCACGCTTTTGCATGTCCACCTGCTCCAACTAGAATGATTTTATCCAATGATACTTTCAATTATATATTTAATATTCTGCTTGGATATGGTTGTCGATGAAGGCAAACAGAGGGAATGATCGATTAAAGATGGTGCATTTTCTATCGAATAAGATTGGCATGATTGAAACGGTTTCTGCAAATGATTCAGTTTCCAGACAGGACGAGTTTGAATCTGGTCTTTTTCTAGTTTAATCATTAAACTTTCTATGTATTCGTCAAATTTGTACTCATTAAGCTTTAAAATATTTAACCAATGGTTATTTTTTGCATAATCAGGTGGCTTAGGAATACTAAATTCTAGGTTCGATTTAAAAAAGTTAGAATATGCGTTATATATATTTTTCTTTTTCTCCAATATTGAAGGAAGTTGTTCCAATTGTGCAACCCCCAGTGCTGCCTGAACATTCGTCAAACGAAAATTGTAGCCAATTTCATGATGAAGATACTTAATTGGATCATCCTTTGCCTGGGTAGTTAAATATCTTGCTTTTTGAGCCAGTTCGTCATCGTCAGTAAGGATCATTCCGCCGCCACCAGCTGTAATTATTTTGTTACCATTAAAAGATATACAGCCGAGTTTGCCAATCGTCCCAGTGTGTTTGTCCTTAAAATTCCCTCTTGTATATCGCGTTCCAAGACTTTCACTTGCATCTTCCACAATGGCAATATTTCTTTCAGCGCAAATATTAACTAGTTTGTCCAGCCAACAGGCATTCCCCCATACATGGACCGGGACGAAAGCTGAAATTCTATTACCTGATGACTTATTATAACTAAACCCATCCTTGAACTTAGTTTCATTTTCTATAAATCGAATGATTTTTACCGGGTCAATATTATAGAAATCATCGGCGTCCATAAATACAGGACTTGCACCATTGTAGGCAATGGCATTTATTGGTGCGATAAATGTTAAGGTAGGGGCAATCACTTCATCACCCTGTTGTACCCCAGCTAGCTGTAGTGATACTTGCAGTGCTGCAGTACCATTCACACAGGCAACAGCATATTTTGCCCCTGTATATTCAGCAATTTTCTGCTCAAATAAATCAACATATCTTCCAGCCGAGGATACCCAGTTAGTATCCAGACATTCCTTGATATATTTCCATTCGTTCCCGTTAAGATATGGTACAGATAAAGGTATCATTTAAATAGAATACTTCTCGGGCTTAAACATTTTTTGATTTTCTTTTATCCATTCAATTGTTTTTTGCAAACCGGTGTCTAAAGTATATTCAGGTTTCCATCCAGTAGTTGAGACTAGTTTTGTATTGTCACTCCATAGTTGTTCAACTTCGCTGGCATGTGGGCGAATACGGGCATTTTCATTAGATATAGTGATTTTTTTATCAAGTAGAGATGCAATTTTATGAACAAGGTTACCAATAGAAATTTCTTCATTCATACCGATATTTGTAGCCTCGCCCCATAACCCATCGTGGTTATAAATATTCAAGAAGCCGCTACACGTATCCTTTACAAAAGTAAGATCACGCGTTGGAGATAGATTGCCTAGCTTTAGCTCTGATTTGCCAGACAAGATCTGAGAGATAACTGTGGGAATAATTGCTCTTGCGGATTGCCTGGGCCCATATGTATTAAATGGCCGTACAATTTTAATAGGAAGTTCAAATGAAGCGTAATAGCTGTACGCCAGCTGGTCCGCTGCTATTTTTGAAGCGGAATATGGAGATTGTCCAACAGCTGGGTGGTTTTCATTGATCGGAATATATTGAGCAGAACCATAGGTTTCGCTGGTTGATGTTATTAAGACTTGTTCAAGCCCCAAACATTTTGATGCCTCAAGTATATTATACGTGCCTTCAACATTCGTTTTTAGATAGGCCATTGGAGAAACATAGGAATAAGGAATCCCAATTAATGCCGCTAAATGAAAAACAGCAATACAGCCATTTAATGTTTTATAAACAGAATCGTAATCTCTAATATCCCCGAGGATAACTTCAACATCATTTTTTATTGGCGAATTTTCCAGCCATCCCCAATGATTGTTAGAATTATAGCGATCAAAAGCAACAACGTCAAAGCCTTTATTTACCAATAGCTCAACTAAATGGGACCCTATAAAACCCGCACCCCCAGTTACTAATATTTTTTGGTTCATTTATTCTGTCAAATTTTGTAAATAATATTTATAACTATTTTTAAGACCAGTTATTAGATCAATTCTAGATTCCCAACCAAGTCCAGTAATTCTTGAAACATCAAGTAATTTTCGAGGTGTCCCGTCCGGTTTGGTTTTATCAAAGACAATTTTCCCTGAATAGCCTATTATATCTTTTATACTCTGAGCTAGTTTATTGATTGTCAGATCGGCTCCACTTCCTATGTTAATATGCTCTATTCCATTAGCGTATAGTTCATTTGCTTCAAGATTTTGAATAGTAAATACGCAAGCATCCGCCATATCTTCAACATAAAGAAATTCTCTTTTGGGCGCTCCGGTGCCCCAGAGTTCTACATTTTGAGAATTCTTAATTTTTGCTTCATGAAATTTCCTAATTAATGCAGGAATAACATGTGAACTATTAAGATCATAATTATCACCTGGTCCATATAAATTTGTAGGCATTACAGATATAAAATTTGAACCATATTGGCGGAAATAGTTTTCACACATCTTAATTCCGGCAATTTTTGCGATTGCATATGGTTCATTGGTGGGCTCTAATAACCCTGATAATAAATATTCCTCTTTGATGGGTTGGGGACAATTTCGAGGATAAATACATGAAGAGCCTAAAAACAAAAGTTTCTTTACCCCGTGGATATGAGATTGATGTATCAAATTATTTTGGATCATCAGATTTTCATAGATAAACTGAGCACGAAAAGTATTATTCGCATGAATCCCCCCCACCTTTGCCGCAGCGTCAATCACAAACTCGGGTCTTTCCTTTGAAAAAAAATCTGCAACCGTTTTTTGATTTGTCAAATCATATTCAGGGAAAGGTGTAAAAACAAAATTTGAATATCCTTTAGATTTTAAATTTCGAAGAATTGCAGATCCCACCATACCTGTATTACCAGCGATATAAATTTTTGATGTTTTTTTCATATTAGACCTCCAGAGATTTAATATCTGCAAATGTCATAATTTCGACCAATTTAGAGAATTTTACTTTTGGTGTCCATCCCAAGATTTTTATTGCTTTTGATGGGTCACCAATTAATAATTCAACTTCAGTTGGTCTAAAATATTTAGGATCTACTTTGATGAGAATTTCTCCTGTCTCACTATTTCTTCCCACTTCATCAATGCCATCACCTTGCCAGTCCAATATAATACCAGCATGCCCAAATGATAAATCACAAAATTCTTTAACTGTATGGGTTTCACCCGTTGCAATCACCAAATCTAGTGCGGTTTCATGTTGAAGCATCATCCACATTGCTTCCACATATTCAGGTGCATAACCCCAATCACGTTTTGCATCAAGGTTTCCCAAATATAATGTCTTTTGTAATCCAGCTTTTATTCTGGCCACAGCCCTTGTTATCTTTCTAGTTATAAATGTCTCACCTCTACGTGGACTTTCATGATTGAATAATATGCCATTACAGGCAAATAAATTATATGCTTCTCGGTAATTGACTACTACCCAATATGCATATAATTTCGCTGCTGCATAAGGACTTCGAGGATAAAAGGGAGTAGTTTCAGATTGTGGAATTTCCTGGACTTTTCCATATAACTCACTTGTTGAAGCCTGATAAAATTTTGTATCAATTCCTGATTCTTTTATAGCATCTAAAAAACGGAGAGTGCCAACTGCATCGACTTCTGCAGTATATTCTGGTACCTCAAAAGATACCTGAACATGTGATTGTGCACCAAGGTTATAAATCTCATTTGGTTTGATTTTCTCGAGCAGTCTGTTAAGATTGCTGGAGTCAGTAAGGTCTCCATAATGCAAAATCATTTTTACATCTTTTTTATGTAAGTCTTTATATAAATGATCTATACGTTTTGTGTTAAAGGAAGATGCCCGTCGAATGATGCCATGAACTTCATAACCTTTTTCTAATAATAATTCAGCAAGATAAGATCCGTCCTGTCCTGTAATTCCAGATATGAGTGCTTTTTTCATTGAACGCGATGACCAAATTTATCAACACTGCCAACAACTCTACCTGGGTTTCCTACTATGAGTGAATAAGCTGGTACATCTTTTGTTACTACAGCACCAGAGCCAATTAACGCATATTCACCAATCGTAACACCACATACTATGGTTGCATTAGCACCTATGGATGCAGATTTTTTTACTACAGTCTTTTGATAGAATTCACTACCAACTTGAGGATATTCTGATCGTGGAACTTTAATATTAGTAAAAACCATCGATGGTCCACAGAAAACAAAATCTTCTAATTCTACACCTTCATACACTGAGACATTATTCTGGATTTTTACAGAATTTCCAATTTTGACATTATTACCAATATTAACATTTTGCCCAATAGTACAATTTTTACCAATTCTTGCACCTGACTGAATGTGTGAAAAATGCCAAATTTTTGTCCCATCTCCTATTATTACCTTATCGTCAATATAACTGGAATCGTGAAGAAAATAACTCCTTTCAATCATGATTTTTTAATTCCCCTGTTAAACTTTCAGTTGCAGCTTCTAATATTTTCATAACATCCACAGCACTCTCAGAATTACAAATTGTGATTGGGGAGCCATTTAGATGATTAACAAAATAATTTAGTTCTTCAGTCAAAGGCATTGCAGAATCATAATCAATATGTTTGGTAGGACCATTTTGGGGTGTTGGGATATTATCAATCCAATCAACAGTTTTATTGTAAAAAATAAGTGGTTTACCTTCCGCTGAATCTTCAAATCGAATCATAGCTTTTGACCCGACAATAACAAAACGATGTTCTTTAAATGGGTGCAACCAACTGACAAATATATGACCCATAATACGGTTGGGGTATTGAAGTGACGTGATGGTTGTATCATGTATACCGTTCTGAAGTGTATCTACACCACGTGAAGTAATATTATTTGGAAACGAATTTGTAAAATACTGAAATAAGGCAATGTCATGGGGAGCAAAACTCCAAAATACATTTTCTTCGGTTCTAATCGTACCTAGATTCAATCTATTACTATACATATACTGGAGCTCACCAAGACTGCCATCTTCAAGGAGGGATTTTATTTTATTAAAGGCTGGGTGAAATAGTAAAACATGTCCAACCATGAGGTTTACATTTTCTTCTACTGCAAGTTTAGCGAGTATTTTTGCTTCATCACTATTTAAGGTAATTGGTTTCTCAATGAGTATATGTTTACCAGCTTCTATAATCCTCTTTGCGATAGAATAATGAGTTGGAGCAGGAGTTGCAACCGTAAAACCATTAAAATTATCATTTAGGGCATTGCTTATATTTGAATAGCAAGCGACATCTGGATAGGTGGTTTTTAATGATTCCAATGTTTCGGAATTGCTTTCAACAATACCGCCCAATGCATTTAAATTATGGAGTGTTTTGATATGATTCAAACCCCAGCGACCAGCACCTACAACGCAGACTTTTTTCATAATAATATGACCTTGTCTTTATTATATTGTCCTTTAAATATATATCGTGTATCAAAAACTATTTTTGAATACTTTACAACAAAATTATAATCAACATTTGAATGATCTGTGGTGATTATCACCAAATCAAATTCATTCAAACTATTTTCATTCAATTCAATGCTCTGGTAGTCTTGTCCATGTATTGCATAGCTATTTATATAGGGGTCATGATAAGATAATTCAGCATCTTCATTTAGTAATTCTTTGAATACCTCAACAGCAGGAGATTCGCGATCATCAGCGATATCTTTCTTATAGGCCAGACCCAATAATAAAATTTTTGAGTGAACCATGGCTACACCTCTCTTGCCAAGTATCCTTCGCGCTTTGCAAACGACAAATTCGGGCATCTGGCGATTTAATTCTCCAGATAAGGCAATAAAGCGAGTATTAAAATTGTATTCACGGGCTTTCCATTCTAAATAATGAGGATCCAATGGGATGCAGTGCCCACCAACCCCAGGTCCGGGATAAAAGGGTGAAATGCCAAAGGGTTTTGTGAAGGCTGCATCTAATACCTCCCAGACATTTAAATCCATGCGATCACATAATAATGTGAGTTCATTTACCAAAGCAATATTTACTGATCGATATGTATTCTCATACACTTTCACTAACTCAGCAGCTCTTGAGCTGGAAACAGGCACTACCGTATCAATTGTCTGCGAGTAAAACTCAATTGCCACCTCCAAGGAATCTGCACCGACTCCACCAACTACTTTATTGGTATTTTTTGTCGTATATCGGGCATTTCCTGGGTCCACTCTTTCAGGTGAGTGCGCTAAATAAAAATCATCTCCCACTTTTAGTCCAGTACTTTCCAGTATGGGCTGCATAATTTCTTCCGTAGTCCCTGGATAAGTGGTGGACTCAAGACAAATTAACATATCCTTGTGAAGATATTTGGAAATTTCATTGGTAACTGATTCAATATAACTAATATCTGGTGTGAGATTTTTTGTCAAAGGCGTTGGCACTGCAATAACAATCACATCTAATTCTTTGACAATTTCAAAAGAGTTTTCTGCTCTTAGAAATCCACAATTTACAACTGTTGATAAGTCTTCATCTTTGACATCACTAATGTAATTCCTGTCATTATTGATCATATCAACTTTTTCAGAATTCAATTCAATACCAATGACTGTAAATCCCACCTTTGCTTTTTCCACGGCAAATGGTAACCCGACATATCCAAGTCCAACAACGCCAATTTTGGCTTTTTTATTTTTAAATTTTTCAATTAGATGTTTTTTCATAATGATATTATCTTATCCTTTTGTGGAGGGTAAAATTACCCCTCTGCAAAGTTATTTCAATATATTAATATTATTAATTAGTGAATAGTGATTAGTCACCAGTTGGCAGTTGACAGAGCCTATTAATAATGATTAGGACTCTTTTAAGATTCAATTCTATAGACCAGCTCCTTAGAGCTGGGAGAACCAGTGAATTGTGAATAGTTAACAGCTTTCAGTTGGCAGTGCAAAGTTAACAGTTATCCCACCTTCGATGGGCAAGCCAGTCTGCCGCGTGCAGGACAGTTTCTGATTTCAGAATCAACGGTTAGTATTATAATTATCTTCTGGAGATTGCTCTTAATACTGCCCCCTCTGCTTCGGGCTAGTTACATTCCACTTTATTACTTTTCACTTTCAACTGAGATGTACATTTCCCACATACTTTTTAGAAGTGTTTCTAAATCTGAATATTGTGGTTTCCCCGCCTGCAGCGGGCAGGCCCTCCTCTGGCGGGCAAGCATTCCTTCGGCAGGCAGGAAACTCTATCTTCCCACATACATTTTCCACATGCTTCGGAGGAGAGTTTCCAGATCAGAGTATTTTGGTTTCCAGTCTAACAGGTCTTCTGCATAGAGTGATTTTGCAACCAGATCGTCAGGATCGCCAGGCCGTCTTTCAACAATTTTGTATGGTACAGCCTTCCCAGTGATTTTTTTGGTTTCATTTATTACATCCAATACAGAGTAACCAGTGCCTGTACCGAGATTGACAATGAGATCTTTATTTTCCATTTCAAGATAATCCATGGCTTTTAAATGAGCTGTAGCGAGATCATTGACATGGATATAATCCCTTACCCCTGTGCCATCATTAGTACCATAGTCATCACCAAACACTAGTACTTTTTCCCGGGTTCCGG
>Ga0209142_1000920_pt1 | contig 17794 bp, 22 predicted proteins | sample SaaInlV_120m_DNA_FD_184678 | JGI IMG/M metagenome (GOLD analysis project Ga0209142, IMG submission 184678) | Marine microbial communities from expanding oxygen minimum zones in the Saanich Inlet - Saanich Inlet SI074_LV_200m_DNA (SPAdes) (version 2) | ecosystem: Environmental > Aquatic > Marine... | reverse complement strand
AAACAATCACTAAACACAAAGGTGTTGACCTTTCAAAATTTAACAATGATAAAAAACAAATAGCCATTAAATTAATTGATTATCGAAAGGAAATAAAAAAACCACTTAAAACAACAAAAGGATTAAGTGGTGTGATTAATGATATTGATACCGTATCAACCAAATACAACATGAGCTTTGAACAAGTCATGGAAGTCATAATGAAAAATGAATGGCAAACGATCAAGTGTGACTATACGTTTGATAAACCAGCAGAAGCTGATCAATGGAGTCATGCACTATGAATCACGTTTCTGTTGATGATTTTAGAAATTACAAATCTCAATCACAACGTCAGTTAATCAAACCTGCTAGTGACTTCTTGGATGAAGCAATGGCAATGCTTGATGATGGTGTTCATTTAACTGGTGATAAGTTACCTTGGGAAAAAACCCATAACTTGTTTAGATTTAGAATGGGTGAAGTAACCATCTGGTCAGGTATCAATGGCAATGGTAAGTCCTTGGTGATGGGTCAAGCAGCATTATGGTTAGCCAAAGATACCAACGTATTAATTGCCAGTATGGAAATGAAAGGATCCATGACCATAGCACGAATGTTGAGACAAGGTTATGGTGGTAGAAAACCCACCCAAGACTTTAGACAGAAGTTTGAAGATGTAACTGATTTACGCTTGTGGATATACGATCAAACAGACGTGGTTCAATCAGAAGATATTATGAGCATGATTGATTGGTCAGCAGAACAAAAAGGCATTAAACACATAATGATTGATAGTTTAATGATGTGTGGTGTGGATCAGGAACAAGGCGAAACACAGAAAAGATTTGTGGCTGAATTATGCACCAAAGCCAAAGAATTTAACATCCATATTCACCTCGTAACTCATGCTCGGAAATCACCAGTAGGAGCAAAGAACTACATCCCTGGTAAGTTTGACATATCAGGCTCTGCCTCAATCACCAACCTAGCATTTAATGTAATTTTAATTCATTTGAACGATGAAAAAAGAAAGGCCATTGAGAATAAAAGCTCGTATTCATACACAGATCCAGACGGTTTATTCATTGTTGATAAACAACGCAATGGTGAATTTACAGGGAAGTTTGGATTTTGGTTTCACGATGAATCGTTGCAGTGGATTGATAATTACAATGGGGTATCAATGCAATGGCTATAAGAAAAGAACACATCGTTTGGAACGAGGAAGATGTCATAGGCCAAATGGCTGTCAATAACTCAATCCACCAAGCCTTGAAAAGTGGCATTGTGACTAATGATTTTTTATTACCCAACACTCGATCAATCTTTAAAGAAATGCTATTACTGGCAGACAGATTAGGCAGGTTTAAAGCCACTGATTTACTCAATAAAAACTTAAACAATGGCTATTTACTAAGACTAATGGACAACTGTTTGATGACAAATTTAAAAGTTAAATGTAATTGGATTGTTGAGTTATCGGTTAAGAGGGTTAGATGAGCAAGATCACTAAATCCGCAAAAGCACAACCTTGCCAGATAAGACTCGAAGGTTGTCAATCCGGTGGTGAAAACGAAACCACTGTGTTTGCTCATATCAATGGGGCTGGCATGGGTCAGAAATCACTTGATATTCATGGATTTTATAGTTGTTTTACCTGCCACGAAGTTTACGATAGACGCAAGAACATGAACTATGAGATCGAGTGGTTAGATTATCAAGGCCTACTAGCCATGAAACGCACTCAAGAGTTATTGGTTAAGCAGGGGTTGATAAGACATGATTAAGAAAATTATTGAGTGCCATACGTGCCTCAAATTGCCTTTTGTGGCTTTGGCTATTGTGATTGTTTGTGTGAATTTTTTATGAAAAGAATAATCCAACGCAGCAAAGAAAAAAGACACATTGTTGAGGCAATGATTGTTAGTCACTTTAGCCAATACCCTGATGCTCAAAGAGCAGTCATTGAGATCAGAGAGGACAAAGACACCCGATCACAAAAGCAAAACAAACTGTATTGGATGTGGTTAGGCATTATCAATCAAGAAACAGGGATGCCAGTGCATGATTACTTTGAGGATAGTAAGTGGCACAAAGGACTGCACACTGGGTTTAAGCACAAATTCTTAATCAGAATTGAATATGAAGATGGAGACATCAAAGAGCCAAGCTCTAAGAATTTAAAAGTTAAGGAATTTAAGGATTTTTTAGAAAAGATAGACATGGAAATGGCACAACTGGGGATCACCTTGCCAAGACCGGAGGATTTGTATATAGAGGCAATGGGTTATGTTTGAATATTTAGTAGGCGCAGCACTGTTATGGGTTGCATTTTTAGTTATTTTAATTTGGGATATTGATGGAAACACTAATTAAAGAATTACGCAAAAGGGTTGAGAAGATCGAATTGCAAGTGGGTATTAAACACAACCCTTGGACACCAACACGCAAAAAAGTGAAAGGGAAAAATGGAAAAGTTAATTAAGCAAATACTTGAGCTTTCTCAGAAGATTGCCAGAGTGACTAAAGAAAACGAAACCATGTACCTGGCACAGGACATTGAACAGTTATGCGAGAAACTGAAAGACAAGTCCAAGTAGCCATAGCTCAGTACCTAGATGTTAGGGGTTTGATGTGGTATGCCGTTCCAAATGGGGGCAATCGTAATCTAATAACCGCTAAGAAACTAAAGGCAGAAGGGGTTAAGAGCGGTGTACCAGATATAGCTATAGTGAATGATTCAATGGCATACTTCTTGGAAGTTAAAAAACCAAAGACAGACACCAGAGCAGGTGCATTGAGCATAACTCAGAAAGCAATGATCGAAAGGATTGAACAAGCTGGCGGAGAGGTTGGTGTGGTTCACTCAGTTCAAGAAGTTATAGAACAATTAATTATTTGGGGAATAAACAGATGATGCACACAACAGAGCAGATCTTAAAAAAAGTCAGATGTATGGCCAAGAAGATACTCAAACTAAAAAACGAAGGCAGACATAATTGCCACGAAATAGACGACCTAGCACAAGAGGCTCAATACTTAGAGATTGAAACCAGAGAATATGAAAAAAAAGATAAGTGAGAACACAGTCAATAAGACGATTGACGAAGCCATTGTTGAATTAGTCAAGGGTGATTACAAACAAGCCAAGCTTGCCATAGAAGAACTGGCCCATCTTTACAAGAGTGCAGGACAAACAAAAGAAACCTTCATTGAGCTTTGCACCTATGTAGAGAATGAAGCTGTAAAAAGAACCGGCAATGAATTTATCAGAACAAGATTTGGATTAAGCATGAGAGATAGGGCAGCAAATTGAAAACAATCAAAACAAAGTGTTTTGCTACTGAGCACTTGTCACTTATCCCTTATGTAGTAGTATTATTAGAAAATGATAATATTCAAAATAATAGAATAAAAAAGGAGTTACACTAATGGCAGAGAGAGGACGACCTACAAAATACAATGAAGCAATGCAAGAGAAAGCAGATGATTATCTTACTACTTATCAAAAGGACAGTGTAGTTCCAAGTGTCGCAGGACTGTCATTAGTTCTTGATTTATCAGACAGCACTATCTATGATTGGAAGGCTAAACACCCTGATTTTTCGAGGACGTTACGCAATATTAAGAAGAAACAAGAGGCAGAATTGCTTAACAAAGGGCTTACAAGTGAGTTCAATTCAACGATTGTTAAGTTAATGCTACACAACCATGGCTACAGTGATAAAGTCGAACAAGACTTAAAATCAAGCGATGGATCAATGAAGCCTACTATTATTGAATTAGTGGCTAAGAGTGAGTAAAGCACAGATTGAGTTACCACCTAAGTTAGTACCTGTATTCGAGGGAGAAGCAAGATACAGAGGAAGTTGGGGTGGACGTGGTTCAGGCAAGACAAGAACCTTTGCACTAATGACAGCGGTGATGGGTTATCGTTGGGGCATGGGTGGCAAGATCGGACAGATACTTTGCGCTAGGGAGTTTATGAACTCGCTTGACGATTCTTCCCTAGAAGAAATCAAGACCGCCATAAGGTCAATAGACTGGCTTAACGATTATTACGAGGTGGGTGAAAGGTACATTCGATCTAAAGACGGCAACATACATTACACCTTTGCAGGACTAAGACGTTCACTCGATGCGATTAAGTCTAAAGCTAGAATATTATTAGCGTGGGTTGATGAAGCTGAGGCTGTGAGTGATATGGCCTGGCAAAAACTCATTCCAACCGTTAGAGAGGAAGGCTCAGAGGTATGGGTAACGTGGAATGCAGAATCAAAGTACAGTGCCACCCATGAACGCTTTAGAGAAAACCCACCTAAAGACTCTAAGATAGTTGAACTCAATTACACTGACAACCCTTGGTTTCCAAGTGTGCTTGAAAATGAAAGATTAGAAGATAAAGAAAAGCGTCCTGATGTGTATAAACATATTTGGGAGGGTGACTTCTTAACCTTTAGCAAAGGCGCTTACTATGCCAAACAGCTAGAGGCGGCAAGAGAAGGTGGACGCATAGGCACAGTGCCGATTGATCCGATACTGCCAGTGAGTAGTTTTTGGGATTTGGGCATTGCAGATGCAACGGCTATTTGGTTAGTACAACAAGCAGGCACAGAAATAAGAGTCGTGGGTTATTATGAAAACTCCGGCGAAGGACTACAGCACTACATCAACTGGTTACATGATTTTAGAGACAAGCACTCAATCATCTTTGGTGATCACTTTGCACCGCATGATATAAAGGTTAGAGAGTTGACCACTGGTAAAACTAGAAAGGATCAAGCCAGACAGATGGGCATAATTTTTAGAGTCACACCTAACATTCCGATTATGGATGGTATTGAAGCAGCCAGACGCATATTCCCACGATGTTACTTTGATGAGAAGCGTTGTTCAGATGGCTTAAAGGCATTGTCTCATTACCGCTGTGAATATGATGAGGACAAAAGGATGTTTAAAGACAGGCCATTACACAATTACGCATCACATTCGGCTGACGCTTTCAGATACTTTGCAGTGGCTTGGCGAGATAAACGAGAAAAAGGCTTGAATCAACAAGCCGTTATGAAACAAGAGTGGAGTGTGTTTTAGTGTGGCTTAAACAACAAGCACTACTCGATACTTGGGATCAGTCATTTATTGATTGGTTCATCGTCTTTGAACAAGGTGATATGCAATACTGGTGGGCTAAGTATTTACAGCCAGGCTTTAGGCATTGTTATGCGGTTAGATGGGATGGCTTTAACTGGATTGGTTATTATCCACATTTAGGACACACTGACATTGATGTGCTTAATTTTGGTAAGTACGATTCAATACTAAATGTAGTTGCAAATACAGATTGTAGTGCTATACTGTATCTCAAAGTGTGGCGAGACTCAAAACGAATAAGAGCGCCTTGGCCTACTGTAAGCACTTGTGTAGAACAAGTGAAAGCAATACTAGGGGTTCGCAAATGGTTTCTGTTCACAGCTTGGCAGTTATTTAATTATTTGGAGAAACAAAATGGGCGGATTATTCAGCAAACCTAAAGCACCACCAACACCAGCACCTACTATTATTTATCGAGACAGAGTGCGTACAGAGACAGCAAAGGTCGATACTAAGCTAGATGCAGCAAAGAAGTCTAAAGCAGGCACAGGCAGAGCTTCATTATCAACAACCGAAGCAGGACTTAAACCAACAACAGCAGAGAAGGAAGCAAAGAGAAAGCGTACTAAAGTTTCTGGTCGATACGGCAGACGTTCATTGTTCAGTGGCCAAGAGACAGGTCTTAAAACAGGACTAGGATAATGGGTAGGATGAGAAAAGCTGCTGTTAAAGCAGGAGTTGTTAAAGCAATAAAGTTTAAAGACAGTGCAGGTAAAGCAGCACCTAAAGAAGTTAGTGATGTTGGAAAAGCAGCAATGAGTAGAGTTGTAAGTGGCAAGTTATCATCGGGGGTACAAAACAAAGCATCTGGCGTGTCAGGCACAAGCTCTTTAACTAAAGCAGGCACAACAGCAGGTGTACTTAAAAAGAAAAAGAGATTACGTGACGGCAGACGCTCACTGATCTCTGGTTCAGCTATGGGCGTATCAGACAAACTAGGATAATCTATGGAATACAAAATACCCAAGAAATTAGGTACAGTTAAGCAACTGATTGATCGGTTCGATGTGGCTAAAGCAAGGAAAGCACCTTGGATTGATCATTTAAGAGAGTGTTACGAATACACCTTACCCCAAAGAGAGACGTTTAACTCTTATTCGGCAGGTCAACGTAAGAACCGAGACATATTCGATTCAACCGCAGTGATTGGTGTTCAGTCTTTTGCCTCTCGAATGCAAGCAACAATGACACCGCCTTGGCGTAGATGGTCAATACTGACACCTGGAAGTGAAATTGCAGAAGAACACAAAGAAGAAGCACAGACTTTGCTTGATGAGACAACTAGAATTATCTTTGATCACATCAATCACTCTAACTTCGCTACACAAACACATGAAGCATTCTTAGACTTAGCCATCTCAACTGGTGCAATGACGATTGAGCGCTCGAAGAAACCAGGCGCTGCATCAATCCTTGAGTTTAATGCGGTTCCTTTAGCTGAAATATACCCAGAAGAAGGCCCTAACTCTAGCATTGAAACGGTTTGGCGTGAAAGAGAAGTGGCTGCACGTAACATTGAACGTGAGTGGGAAGGTGCGAATGTATCTAGTGAAACACAAAAGCTTATTACTTCTAAACCGAATGCCAAAATAACCATCATTGAGGGGTGTGTGTATGAGCCAGAAGCTGATATGTACTACACTTGCATTATTGAGAAGAAACAAAAGCACATCATTTACACCGAAGAAATGGAAGTATCGCCTTGGATTATATTCAGAGAGATGGTCGTGCCTGGTGAAACACTGGGTCGTGGTCGTGTGATGCAATTACTACCAGACATTAAAACACTCAATAAGGTTAATGAGTTTACCCTACGCAATGCAGCACTCGCTATCTCTGGTGTTTATACAGCACAAGACGATGGGGTGATTAATCCATACACAATGACATTAGAACCAGGGGCGGTTATTCCGGTAGGATCAAATGACAACTCTAACCCAACACTCAAACCACTAGATCGTTCAGGGGATTTTAATGTCGGTGAGTTAATCTCATCTGAATACCGAGAAAGAATTAACAAAGGCTTGTTTGCTGAACCGTTTGGTGGCATGGAATCACCCACTAAGACAGCAACAGAGATGAGCCTTAGAGGGCAAGAGTTAGTCATGAGTGCTGGTTCAGCCTTCTCAAGGTTGCAAACTGAGTTTGTGGAGAAGGTGATTAGACGTGTGGTGCATATTTTGTCTAAAGAAGGCAAGATTGATGATGTTAAAGTCGATGGTCGTTTAGTCACCATCAAACACACTTCACCATTAGCCAGAGCGCAGGATCAAGAAGATCTATTATCAATGCAGCAGTTCATGGAAATGGGCGCAGCATTCGGGCCAGAGATGTTCGGACTGGGCGCTAAGTTAGAAGATATTGTAGCCTGGACAGGACATAAGCTAGGTATTGAACAGAAGCTACTAAGGACGGCTGCCGAAAGAGCAGTAATGCAAGAACAAGCTGCTGACATGATGAATGCACAACAAGCGCAGGCTGCTGGCCAACAACCACAACAACCACAACAAGGGCCGCAAATATAAATGGATAAAAGCTGGGGAGCGCTGGATCTTGAAGGGGATCAATTAAATCAGATGAGAGCTGATAATGAAGCAAAGGCACAAGAGATTGCTTCACAGTTCTATCAATGCTTTAGTAGTGATGCAGGAAAGTTTGTTTTAAACAGGCTAACCTCTATCACTGTTGAACGTCCAGTTCTATATGTTAATTCCACACAGTTTGGAGCAGGCATTAGAGAGGGGCAAAACCAAATAGTTCGACAAATACTCGAACAAATTAAACTAGCAAACGGAGAGTAGAAATGAGTGAAGATACACTGATAGAAGATGCACCTGTAGAAGCGCAAGCTGAAGCAGTAACAAATGATAATATTACAGCAGCAGCTGATAAGATGAACAATCCAGACGTAGAAGCAGAACGTCCAGAGTGGTTAAAAGAAAAATACACCAGTGTTGATGATCAAGCTAAGGCTTATTCAGAATTAGAAAAGAAGTTTGGTGGCTTTACAGGCGCACCCGATGAATATGAACTGAGCTTACCAGAAGAAGTAGAAGGTGAGTTTGACATGGAAGATCCTCGAATGTCTTGGTTTCAAGAAGCGGCTAAAGAGTCGAATATGTCACAAGATACTTTTACTCAACTGTTGCATGGCTGGGTAGAACACGAAGCTCAAGCCACAGAGTTTGATCGTGAGAGTGAAATTAAGTCTTTGGGTAATAACGCTCAAGGTCGATTAAAAGACTTGGCTGATTGGGGTAGTGCCAACTTAGACCAAGACCAATACGAAGGTTTTAAAGCACTCGCAGCATCGGCTATGGGTGTGGGTGTATTAGAAGCATTGGTGGGTAAAACCAGAGAGGGTTCAATCCCACGTTCTAATTCAACGGTACAAACAGGGGAAACACCAGAGAGCTTGCAAAAACTCATTGCTAATCCTGAATATCAAACCAGTGTGGACTTTAGAAAAAATGTAGAACGTAAATTTAAAGAATACTACGGCTAATTAGGGGTCACAGCCTAATCGGGGTTCCTTACTCTCCTCAAGTTTAGTTTTCCTCGTTAGTTATAAAAAAGTGCGTCAGCCAGTACGATAACTGGCACTTATTAAAACCCTTGACAAATACTATCAATTAGATAATAATAGTAGTCAAGTTACAAATGGACACCTTCTATTTAAGAAGCCCAGATCGAAGTAACACGATCTGCCCCGCAAGGGATACCAGAACACAAGGTATGTTTTTTAAATAATAGGAGGACGTAATGTCTAAAAATTTAACAAGTGGCGCTCAACAACAATTTGACGCTGAAGTAAAGCAAGCTTTTCAAACAGCTGGTTCTTTACGAGACACCGTTACTATCCGCAATAGCGTGGTTGGTGACATTTATAAGTTCCGCAAAATGGGTAAAGGCCTAGCAAATCAAAAGCCATCTCAAGCGGACGTAACCCCAATGGATGTAACTCACAGCTTAATCAGCTGCACACTAGGTAACTGGAATGCACCTGAGTACACTGACATCTTTGATCAAGCCGAAGTCAACTTTGATGAGAAGTCTGAATTATCTGCAACTATCGCTGGTGCGTTAGGTCGTAGATTAGATCAGTTAATCATTGATGCTCTTGCAGCAGAAGCTTCACCAGCAGGCACGATTGCTCATGGTTCAACTGGCATGACGTTAGGTAAAGTTATTACTGCATCTAAGAACCTTAACGATAAAGGCGTACCGTCAGGTGATCGTCACATCGCTGTTAGTGCTGATGGTCTTGAGGATATGCTTAACTTATCCACAGCAACCAGTGCTGATTACGTCAGTGTCAAGTCATTAATGTCTGGCGACATTGATACTTACATGGGCTTCAAGTGGCACATCATTGAGACTCGCTCAGAAGGTGGCTTACCGTATGCTTCTTCAACATGGGAAGGTTTTGCATGGCACAAGTCAGCAATCGGTATGGCTATCGGCATCGACATCAAGACGGAAGTCAATTATGTAGCACAAAAAACATCTTGGCTATGTAATGGTGTAATGAAAGCAGGTGCAGTTTCCAGAGATGGTGACGGTATCGTTTCTGTTTCTTACCAATAATAGGAGAATAATATGGCATATTCACATCCAAACTTACAGCGTGTCGGCCCTAGTAATTCTGACTCGCCTACTTTCTGGACTTACTCAACTACTGACACAGCAGCAACATTGAATACCGCAAGTTATTTTGATGATGCTTCTGATGATTTGACTGCTGGTGATTTAATCTATGCGATTACTTCAACTAGTGGAACGACTGTCGCTGCCTTGTATTACGTCTTAACGAACGCCTCTGGTGTTGTTGATGTAAATGATGGCACGGTGTTAGCAGCTACTGATACTGACTAAGAGTTAGACAAAGTTGAACTTAGCGGTGGGTAACTGCCGCTATTTTATAAAGGGGTACAAATGGCAACTGATATTTCAATGTGTTCCAATGCGTTACTGCTAATCGGACATGACACAATATCCGCATTCACCGATCCAGGTGCAGGGGCTAAAGTAGCTTCCAACTTATACACCACAACCTATGAGAATTTATTAACGCTACATCGTTGGCGTTTCGCTTCGGCTAAATCATCTTTATCAAAATTAACCGCAACACCATTGAATGAGTGGACAAATGCTTTTTCTTTACCCAGTGGTTATTTAACAGCGATTAAGGTTTACCCAAACACAGACTTTGAGATCTATGAAAACAAACTGTATGCCAATACAGCAACAATAGAACTCGACTATATTTTTAAACCAGACGAATCAAGACTACCGGCTTACTTTGTTAAGTTGATGGAATTTCACCTGGCTACACAATTTTCAATCCCAGTGACTGATAACTCTACGAAAGCAGAGGAATATCGCACTATGTATGAAGATCAATTAAGACGATCTAAGTATGTTGATTCACAAGCAAGGCCAAATGATTCTATTTTAGACTCACCTTTTACTGAGGTTCGATAATGCCTAGAGTATTAAGCTTGCAGACTAACTTCAACTCGGGGATGTTAGATCCTCGCTTGGCGGCACGTACTGATATCAAGCATTACTATCAAGGCGCAGCTTCAGCGATTAATGTTGTATCAACACCACAAGGCGGACTCAAGAGACGACCAGGCTTTGCTTACGTGGATGATATTGGAGAGTCAGCACGACTCGCTGCCTTTGCCTTTAATGTTGAACAAACCTATTTGATGGTGTTTACCAACAACAACATTGAGGTGTTTAAGGATGGTGTGTCACAAGCCAATGTAACAACAACCTACACTTCGGCACAACTGTTTGAATTGCAGTGGACGCAATCAGCCGACACCATGATTATTGTCCATGAAGATCATGCACCGGCTAAACTGGTTCGTGGTGGCTCACACACGTCTTGGACTTTATCAACCATTACTTTATCCAACATTCCACAGTTTGATTATGGCTCTGGCGCTGTTGATGTATGGTCATCTGCTAAAGGCTGGCCTAAGAGTGTTACCTTCCATGAGGGTCGAATGTGGTTTGGTGGCTCTAAGTCTCGTCCTCAAACCATGTGGGGATCTAAAGTATCAGACTTCTATAACTTTGCCATAGGCACTGGCCTTGATGATGAATTAGTGGACATTACTCTGGACACGGATCAAGTAAACGCTATTACGGCTATATTCCCAGGCCGACATTTACAAGTGTTTACAACAGGTGGTGAATTTATGATGCCAGACAGTCCGATCACGCCTTCTAAGAGTGCAGTAAAACGACAAACACTATACGGATCATCCACAATTCCACCTAAATCTATTGATGGTGCGACTATCTTTATGGATAGAACCGGTAAGTCCTTACGAGAGTTTTTATTCACTTACACAGAAGATGCTTATACGGCTGGCACAACTTCGATTGTAGCATCTAATTTGCTTAATTCACCTGTTGATATGGATGTGTTAAGAGGAACGACTACAGACGATTCTAATTACGTTTATATCGTCAATGCAGATGGCACTATGGCGGTGTTTAATACACTGAGAAATCAAGAAGTATCTGGCTGGACTAAATGGACTACAGCAGGCACAGTAGAGTCCGTCTGTACGGTAGTGGATGAAGTGTACTTGTTGGTTAAAAGAACAATTAACAGTGCCACAAAATACTATCTTGAGAGTTTAAATGTTAATACTTTCATGGATGCTAACAAGTATCAGACCATCACCCCAAGCGCCACAATAACAGGACTGGCTCATCTTAACGATGAAGAATGTCGAGTAGTGGCTGATGATGCAGTGATGCCGAATGCCACCCCCAGCTCTGGCTCCATTACTTTATCAAGAACAGCGACAACAATAGAAGTGGGTTTGGATTATGACATAGAGATTAAAACCATGCCAATTAACCAGGACTTCCAAGATGGGCCGACTCTGGTTCGTAAGAAAAGAATTGTTAAAGTGGTGGCTGACGTGTATGAGTCACTAGGTTTGTTTGTTAATGGTGAACGCTTGCCAGACAGACAGTTTGGTACTGGCATTTTAGGAACAACACCAACGGTTTATACAGGCATACATGAGGTTTATTTACTGGGTTGGGATCGATTATCGCAAGTAACAATTACGCAGGAAGATCCACTACCAATGACAATATTAGGATTAGCAGTGGAGTTTGAAGCATAATGGGAAAGACATTTAAAAAAGTAGCAACGGTAGCAGCAGTCGCTTATGGTGGTTATGCGTTATACGGTGCAATGACAGCAGCGCCAGCCTTGGCAAGTACATCGACATTACTTCCAGCAGCAGGCGCAGCAACACCAGCCTTTGGTTCGGTAGCAGCAATGCAAGCAATAGGATCACCCACAATAGGAGGAGCGGCAGCATCAACAGGCTTCTTAGGTATTAGCTCTGGTGCATGGTCAGCAGGCACAGCAGCTATGTCAATGTTAGGCAGTGTTAGAGCAGGACAAGCACAAGAAGTCCAGTATCAGATGCAAGCAGAACAAGAAGCAGACAAAGCAGCCGATCAAGAACTACAAAGAAAACAACTGTTACTTGCTACAATAGCTACACAAAGAGCAGGTCGTGGCGCACAAGGAATTACAATGGCAGGATCACCTTCGGGAATGATCCAGAGCAATATTGATATGTTTGGTTATGATCAAGCACTGGCTGGTTCAAACACAGCATCAGCTCAAAGCAAGTATTTAACTTCTGGCAAGTACGCTGCCAAGTCTGGTTATACAAGCGCCTCAAATACTCTATTGAAGTATGGTGAAAGAACAGCAGCAAGAGGAGGCCCAGCCTAATGGCGATTAATATTCCTCAATACCAGAGACAGGTACAGTATCAAAGAACTGGTATGAATAATGAAGAAGCTCAAGGCTTTAAGTCTTTGGCTAGTCAATTAGAGCAGTTTTCTAACACTCAACAAACAGCAATGGACAGAGCTGCGGCACTACAAGGCGAGACATCTGGACAAATGGCAGCAGCAGGTAAAACTTCTGGTGTGGTTATGCAAGATGACAGCACAATCTATTCACGATCTTTTAACAAAGGCGCGAGAATGGCTTATGCCGCTGCAATTCAAACTGATATTAGAGAGAATGTATCGCGTATTCAAAGAGAGAACTCTTATGATGTAACGGCTTATGACACAGCATTAGGTGGCTATAAGAAAGGTTTAATGTCAAAGATGGACTCAGCTTTAATACCCCATGCTACTCAAGAGTTTTACGCACTAGGATCACAAGGTAGAGCGCAAGTTGAAGGCAACATATTCCAAAAGAACAAAGAAGCGAGCTTTGCTGCGATCACTAAGAATCTACTAGACACAGACAAGTTGGCAATATCTGAAGTTAAGTCTGGCAGCGTAGAGGGATATGCTAAACATCAAACACAGCTATATGCGATGTATGATGAAGCTGTAGAAAACAACCTAATGGATGCTACTGCGGTTGAGAAGCTTAAAGATGCCTTTGAAGAAAGAGCATACTCGGCTGGAATCGTAGGATCATTTGAGAGAACACTACAAGCACAAGGAATTGAACAAGCTCAAAAAGGCTTGGATCTATTCATAAAAGAAAAGCACGACACATTAACTGAAACATCTCAAGAAGCTATTGAAGCCAAGATGAAAAGCTTGATCTCAACAGAACAAACAAAGCTTAATAAGATAGCAACCAAGAAGTCATCAGAACTAGCACTTAAAACTAAAGCAGCTAAAGATATGCTGGATGGTTTTAATTCGGTTATTGATCAAGGACACTTACCAGATCCGCAGTCTTTAGAAGCGGCATTAAAGGTTGGTGCTGGAACAGAACACGAAGCCGATATAAAAGGTATTCAATCATTTTCAAATGCGTATATTCCGTTTATTGCTATGTCCGCAGAAGCTCAAGCTAACGAACTAGCACAGGCTAAAAACAAAAAGAACATGACTGAATCAGAGGCTCAAGTATGGAAGCGTTTGAACGAGGTACACACTAAGACGATTGAAGAAGCCAAGACCAACGGCTTAGAATTGTTTTATAAACAAGGACTTACAGAAGGCGCTCCATTACCAGAGATTAACTTTGATCTATTGAGACACAGCAAGATTGTAGAAGGGAAACTGGTTACTAAGACAGAAGAAGAAAAAGTATCAGACAAGCAAAAGCTAACACAGCAGTTCTTACAGAATGTTGATATGGCTAATAGAGCTAGTATTCATTATGGTGTTAAAGTTCCACCACTAACAACAGTACAGGCTAAGTCATTAAAGCACGCTATTAAAGAAGGTAACAGGGAAGAAGTTATCGGCATGATGTCAGTGATCACTAATGGTTTTGGTGTTGATACACCAGATGCAATGGCTGCGGTATTTGAAAACGATACAACGGCTTATACTGCGGTTGGCGGCATGGTAGTAACTGGAACTGCTCACAGCATGGATGTAGCTACAGATATGCTTAAAGGCATAGACATGATGAAAGATCATCCTAATCTTATTGCTAAAGACTTTGACATTAAGATCAATGAGAAGATCGGCCTAACTTACTTAGAAGCAGATATGCCAGAGCAGCATAAGACTATCATAAACGGCACTAAGGCTTTGTATGCTCAGTACATGGTTGAAGCTGGCAAGTATGGTGCATTGAAAGACAACGAGACAGATGAAGAACTCTTAAATAAAGCAATCATTGACTTTACTGGTGGCTATGCTGATATGGAAATTCAAGGTAGCGGCACTTGGGATAAAGAATTTAGAATCGAATTACCAAGAGACCGACAAGGCAAAGTCCAAGATGTGGAACAAGTTGAGTCTTGGATGAAAGGCCTAACTGTTGCTGATATTGATGCAATGGGTGGCGTTAGAGACATGTCATCGGAAGAAGCTGTTAAATTAATTAACCTAGGTTATGTTCAGCTAATCACAATGGGCGATGGCCGCTATGCTGTTAAAACAGGTAGAGAAGCTGCGGCTGTTATGATTGACTCTAAAACAAATGAACCTTTCTTGTTAGATTATCAGATCGGTAAACACTTTGAATCAACACTAGGCTTCACTCATGAAACAACAGAGTCTGAAATAACAAACAAGGTTGTGGATGAACAAGGCAATGAGGTGGTTGAAGAAACCTCTTTAGTAGATGATGCAGTGGACTTGATAGACACTATCAGTGATGGTGTATTAGATGTTGCCACAACAATAACTGACAACACAGTAGGCAAGCTTGCTGATCTAATCTATGATGATGAGACTATGGATAAGGTTAATGCTAAAAAATCCGAAGCAGAGCGCCAGAGAAAAGAAAAGATATACGAAAAGAAGAAGAATAGGAAGAAAACCAAATGATGGTGTTTGACCGTAAAGGCCAAGAGAACTTTAACAATCATGCGCTGAGAAATCCAGCTAGTGAAGAAACAGACAAGCTTGGTACTTTAGGTGAGAACGTAGATCTTGCTTGGGATGTTGCAAAATACCAACACACAGGTTTAGCTGAGTCATTAAATTACAGAGACAAGATCAAAGATCAGTTTAAGTTGTTATATGATATAACAGGTGACGAACAATACAACACAAGGTTCTTATCCCATCAAATTGTTGGTGCTAAAAAGAAGGCTGGGGAAACACAGCTTAAAGACTTCGATCTTAATAAAAGGTTTTACGAAGAACAGAACGACACTATCACAAAACTACAGCTGCAATACCCAGACTCTGGTTTAGTAACTTGGAATCAAATGTCAGAAAAGCGTAATGCTGAACTGAAACAAATGAATGTTGATCTACAGAAGCTACAAGATCGTTCACAAACAGAAGATGTGTTCCTGGGTAATGTCGCTAGTATGGGCGCTTATTTCATGGATCCAGAATTATTAGCTACATTGCCGTTCTCTGGTGGTGCTAGTGTTAGTGGTCGTATTGCACAGAATGCTTGGCGCAGCTTTAAGATTGAATCTGCCTTGGCTTTTGTTTCTGAAACAGCTATTGCACCTAAGATATACGAATTTCAACATCAGATCGGTAATGAACAATATGGTCTGAAAGATGCTGCAATAAGAATTATGACATCAACTGTTGCTGCTGGTGTAATCAGAGCAGGTGGTAGTGTTACTATTGATCTATCAAAGATAGCCATAGCTAAAGCTAAGTTAATTAAGCGTGGTCAAATTCAAGAAGCTCATGTATTAGACTTCTATGTTAAGTCTATGGAAGATGCTAATGTTGTTGCTGATGCCACTGGAAAGACAGCTACTAATCCAGAAGCCGTACACGTTGCTGCACAAACCAAAGTAGCACAAGCATTTGAAAAAGGGGAGACTGTAGCACAAAAAGATTTGGACGATGTTCTAGGCGGTGCTGAACCGCAAAAGGTTGATCCAAGAGAAATTCAAGTTGATGCTGAGACGTTCCAATATAAATCTGGTGGTGATGAACTCGGTGTAACAGACGCACTTAAAGGCGTAACCAAGTGGGAAGCAATTAAAGCTGACTCAATCTTAGTATGGGAAAGAGCAGACGGAACAAGATTTGTTGCTGACGGACACCAGAGACTGGCACTAGCCAAAAGACTAATAGGTGAAGATGCTCAAGAAGTTGGACTATCGGCTTTTATTCTTAGAGAGAAAGATGGGTTTTCACCAGCCTTTGTTAGAGAGTATGCTGCTTTGCGTAATATTGCAGACAACAAAGGAACTGCTATTGATGCAGCCAAGGTTCTTAGGGGTACTGGTAAAGGTTTAGATGATCTTCCACCTAATTCACCTCTGGTTAGAGACGCTAAAGGGTTATCAAAACTAGATGATGTTGCGTTTAAGATGGTTATTGACGATGTTATTAGTCATAAGTATGGTGCTATTGTTGGTGATTTAATTGAAGATGCCGCAGCACAAGCAGCTACAATCAGAGCATTGAAACAACTAAAGCCAGCTAATTCATTCCAGGCTAGATTGATGGTTGAAGATATGAAGGCGGCAGGATTTTCAACAACTAAGACAGACGATCTGTTTGGTGGTATTGAGATCACTGAGTCATTGTTCAAGGAACGTGCCAAAGTCATTGATTCTACAATAAAAAAGCTTAAAAAAGATAAGCAAGTATTTAGAACATTAGCAGAGCAAGAGACAAAGATCAGTGAAGCTGGAAACATACTAGACACACAAGCAAACATTGCTCGATTGACTGATGATGAGAAAACATTAGCAACACTATCGGCCCTGGCTAATACTAAAGGCCCTATATCAGACGCTATTAATGCAGCAGCAAGGCGCGTTAAAGACGGTGAGTCTGTTGCTCAAGCGACTAAAGACTTACTTCCAGAGGTTAAAAGAGCTGTGGAAAGAGGTTTTGCACCAGAAACAGAGCCAAAGATCGGCAGACCAGTTAGATTAGCTGAACTAGATGCAACAACAAGAAGAAAGGTTGTAGCTGACTTTAAACTAAAACAGAAAGAACAAAATCTAACAGTCGAGCAGTATTACAAGAAAGCTAAAGCACCACAGAAACAGATTGAAAAGATAGGTCGAGAGCTAGAGAAAACCCTGGGTGAAAATGTTACGTTCCTAACGCCAGGTATTAAATTGCTGGAAAAAGTTAAAAACAAAATCATAAACAAGAAATATGATGGCGCTTGGCAGCTTACAGATGTATGTAGATGTGGTTTTGCAGTTAAAGACACTAAAGATATTGACAAGATTATTGC
>Ga0209142_1000917_pt1 | contig 17817 bp, 14 predicted proteins | sample SaaInlV_120m_DNA_FD_184678 | JGI IMG/M metagenome (GOLD analysis project Ga0209142, IMG submission 184678) | Marine microbial communities from expanding oxygen minimum zones in the Saanich Inlet - Saanich Inlet SI074_LV_200m_DNA (SPAdes) (version 2) | ecosystem: Environmental > Aquatic > Marine... | reverse complement strand
CCAAGGGGTGAGTTGTTAGTTGTTACTTTATCGGGAACTTTAAAGTCGCCACAGCACCATCTTCCATAAAGCGATTCTTTAGGCTGACTGTGCCATTATGAAGGTTCATAATCTTTTTTACAAATCTAAGCCCTAGGCCGTTACCACGCTTACCTGTATCAGGTCTTGAAGAAGAAAAGAAGCGTCTAAATATTTGCTTTCTGGCGTGCTCTGGCACACCTTTTCCTTGATCGTATACTTGGATAATTACGTGCGTATTTGACTCACTAACCTTAATGCCAATTATTGAGTTTATCGGGGTGAAATCAATGGCATTATCAACAATATTGGCTAACGCTTGCTCAACAAGAAGCTTCTCAGCTTTAATCGTAAATTTACGTTCAATCGTGTATTGAACATTAATCCCTCTTCGAGTGATATTACCTTTGCGACTAGGAGATTGAACAACATCTTTAATTAGAGTTTTAACGTCAATTTTTTCAATATTTTCCAGCTGATCTCTACGCTCAATGCGAGACAAGTTAAGTAGGCGATTAACCAGCATGTCCATCCTCTTATTGGCATCAAGAATATTATTAACAAAGTGTTCACGCTGAGCACTACTCATCGGCATTAGTAAGTTCTCAGCAGTAGCTTTAATGCCTGTAATTGGTGTTCTTAGCTCATGTGCCATGGTGTTGATGTATTCTTCTACATATTCTCGACCTTCAAGATCAACACGCAATTTTTCAATCGCTCGAGCTAATTCTGAAAACTCGACTTGGCGAATCTTGGGTGCTACAGCATTTTCCCCCTTGGACAGGGCGGTGGTGTATTTAACCAATTTGCCAGTACCTCTAGACACTACAAAACTTGCACCTGCTCCAAATAATAATGAAACCAGAAATAGATAGATGGCATATTCTTCAATATGTTTTTTCTGCTCCATGATGTAAGGCTTAAGATCAGCAGTCGGCTTGATGGTGGTTAGTACGCCAAATATCTCTTTATTGTGATAAATTGGCGCTGACACATACATGGCCTTTTGCTCTGGGCTAGGATTCTTAATAGAAGGGTCAATTGCACTTGAGCGCTTGCCATATCTACCTCTTAATGTGTCGTAGACATCATTCCATAGAGAGTAATCTTTACCTTTGCGAATACCAGTTGAATCGTAAATAACAATGCCATTTTTATTGGTTATATAGACTTGAAGGTTAGGATTATTTTTAGTAACTGAATAAATTTTGGCATTTAGCTCTCGATTAAGATAGCTATCAACTAAGTTATGCATTTTGTCAGTATTGATATGGCCATCTATAATATTTTCACCTGCCACTTGAGCTAAGAGATTTGCCGTATCAACCATAACATCTTCAGCAGCTTCATCAATACCTTTAGTGACACGTAAAGACACCTTGTCAGTAACAAACCAAACAATGGCACTGGTAATAACAAAGTAGGTGATAAACAGCTTAACGCCAATGGTTAGTTTCATAATGTTAAAGAGTATCCCAGGCCTTTGTGGTTTTTGATATGCTCATTATCTACATCAATCTTGTTTAGCGCCATCCTGATGTGTCTAACATGGGTTACGATTGTGTTTTCACCAGCGCCTGTTGGCCTGTCGTGCATGATGTTAAGCAGGTGCTCTTTTGAATGAATTCGGTTTGGCTTTTCTATTAGATGCATTAGGATTTTGCACTCGGCTCTAGTAAGGCCTACAACCTCTCCATGAAACAGGATTTGGTGAAGATCTTTATTGATTTCAAATATTTGCTCAGAAGGCGTATCTTGAATTACTATAGACGCTTCAGGTTGAACTTTAACATGTCTCAGTTGTGCACGGATTCGAGCAATTAATACACGGTTGTTAAACGGCTTAGTAACGTAATCATCAGCACCTAAACCCTCAAGGCCTAATACAATATCCTCATCTGCACCTCTAGCGGTAATAATAATCACAGGTATTTCTGAGGTTTTCCTAATCTTGCGTAAAACATCAAAGCCACTAATATCTGGCAAGCCGATATCTAGTAACACTAAATCGATATTAGCCTCATCTAATTGCTTAAGCGCATCATTGCCCATCTCGCACCAATTGACTGTAAATGAGTCATTTTCTAATGAAAAAGTAATGCCTTCAGCAATTATTTTGTCATCTTCAACTAGGAGAATATTGGGCATGGCAGGGCTGTATATTTTGTTCAGATAGTGCGTATTGTAAATTATAAATAAGTAGCTTAAAAGCAACTTCATTCAAACTTCATTAACTCTACATTTTTAAAACATTGTGGATTCATTTTCAAGGGCCATACTGTGCTCATTGTTTTTAGTTAATTGGATCTTAGATATGCGCAAAAACCTCCTCCTTGTTATGTTGTTGTCAACAGGTGTTATGGCTGAGTCTACGGTTTACGTGGGTGATCAGGTCAAAATACCAATGCGCGCTAACGATACGATTGCTAAAGACAATGTTATCAATCAGCTTAATATTAATACACCAGTCACCTTGATTAAAAAACAAGCTAATGGCTGGAGTCAGATTAAGCATGATGGCAAACAAGGCTTTATGATTTCAAGATATTTAACGGATAAAAAGCCAACTAATGAATTGGCTAGCAAGCTACAAACCAAACTAGATCAAAAGAATAGAATTTATAAAATTAAGTATAAATTGGCAGAAGATTTGAGAAAACAAATTGAGACCCATGAAACTGAAATATCAAGACTTAATATTGAAATTCTAAATAATAATTCACAATCACTAGAGCTTAACAAATTACAAAATAAGTTGTTTGATCTAGATGAGATAAATACAGACCTATCTGCACAAGTTAGCTCTCTGCAATCTATTAATAGTTCACTACACACAACTGACTTTTTAACCATCATCAGTGCCGTTACCTTGTTTTTAGGGTTTGGCGTTGGCATGGGTATGAGTAGGGCGGGCAGCAGCAGAAACAGCAAGATGTACACACTATAGATTTTTAACGAACCTCAACCAACTATTAATTCCTCCCTTTTTGTTAATAGTTGAGGTACTTTCTACCGCTAATGGTTACTCCTCTTTCCATTAGCGGTAGTTTTTTTTATTCAAGGATGATAAATGAGAAAAATTGTCAAACAAAGACACTGGTCACAATCAAATGTATTCCCTGTATTTCAGATAAATTTTCCAGCACAAAATCAAGATTTTGTCGTGTTGGAGGGTCATTCAAACGATACATTGTTATTTGGCCCAGGAAGATCATCGGACAGCTATCTTCCGGGTGATTGCTCTACCGTTGTTATTCATGCTAATCATCATTTTACTTTCTTACAAAACATCAACCTTAATGACCAGGTTATCTTGAGCGATCAAATGGGTATGGAATACCAATATTGCGTACTCGATGTTAGCATTATGGACATCGATCAAGAGCAGATTAAAGTTTCTAATATCGATGAACTAAAGCTTGTTACCCCTTGGCCGTTTGATGGATTTACTAAAGACAACACACTGCGCTACATTGTTACCGCTAGAAAGTATGAAACCTATCAAAACTAAATCCAACAATAAAGTAAAGCTATTCAGAATGATGGACATGGATATTACTGAGCAACAATTCAAACAAGCTAAAGCTTGGTATAAAAGCGCCAAACACACTAATATCCACTCACTTAAAAAATCTTAAATATTCCACTCTAATAGATCATAATGATCTTTATAATATAATAATATAATAATTCAATCAAATAATAGGAAAAAAATATGAAAAAGCACATATTAGCAATATCAGTAGCAACTATTTTATCAATCACAAATGTTTCAGCAGAGACACAAGGGTTTAAAAACCTTGAGCACTTAGGTGGCACTATTGGCGGTGTTATTGATGATGGCTTTAAAGGAATAGTAAATACTGTAATAGCTATTGGTGACTTACCAGAAGACACAAGAGTTTGGACAGTAGGACAGGTTGAAGAGTTAAAAGATAAAATCTGTGAAAAGCCTATAACAATTACTAAAGAGGTTCCAGTTGAGAAAATTGTTTATGTTGACAGAGAAATCATCCAAAAAGTTTATATCAAGCCAAAAGAAAGAAACTGCACCACTAAGCGCCAATCAGATCGTTTTGGCAATGTTGACGAGGTGATTAGCTGCACTGAATGGCAATAATCCTAGTAATTAAAGAATAAATCAAAGGCCGCATAAGCGGTCTTTTTTTTATCTTCATAAACAAACCATTCAAACCACATTCAAGCTTCACCTTCGTTTTAGATAATAACAGCTTTCAAATAATCGGAAGTCATTATGTCATACATCAAGCCCATTGGTGCAGTTGCTACACTCGTTGCTCTAGCTAGCCTCACTTATTCGCACTTTATTCAAGCAGATATATCATTTGCACAGAAGCCAGTTAGAGCCCCAGTTTCTTCACCGACACTTAATCCTATTAATGAAGTTGAGTTCGGATCGATTATCTACACACTAGGTGACAAATCTAAGTTTACTCAAATGGCATTAGACACCGAGGTGCAGATGGATGTCACAGGTACGATTAATAGGGTGAAGCTTGAGCAAAGCTTTACCAATCCATCAAATGATTGGGTAGAGGGTGTGTATGTGTTTCCACTACCAACAGACTCAGCCGTTGATCATCTAACTATGTATGTGGGCAATAAAACCATTGAAGGGCAAATAAAGGAGCGTAAAGAAGCTAAGAAGATTTATGACAAGGCTAAAAAGGCAGGCAAGAAAGCTTCACTAGTTGAGCAGCAGCGTCCTAATATATTTACCACTAAAGTGGCCAACATCGGCCCAGGTGAAACCATCACAATTGCCATTGAATATCAGCAGGCTGTTAAGCTTGATCATGACAAATTCTCTATTAGATTCCCGATGACCATTGGGGAAAGATACATTCCTGGCAAGCCTATATCAACTCCAAAGAATACTTTGGGCACGGCTCGTAATACACACCGTGTTAAAGACGCTTCTAAAATAACCCCATCAATCAGTAGCAATGTTCACAGACCTGTTAGCATCGCTATTAACCTTAAAGCAGGATTTAATACATCTAGTATTAATGCAAGTTATCACGACATTAATATTATCAATATTGATAAGCTAACTAAACATATCACTCTGGATAATACTAAGGGCAATAACCAAGCCGATCGTGATTTTGAATTGGTATGGCAAGCAAACAATTCTTTAACACCTGAACTGGCTTTATTTACCCAGCAAAAGGGCAATGATCATTATCTAATGCTCATGGCAACCCCGCCAGCAGATAAAGTGTTTAAGCAATCAAACACCCCAAGAGAGCTTATCTTTGTTATTGATTCATCAGGCTCTATGCTCGGATCATCTATGCTACAAGCATCAAAAGCATTGGTTCAGGCAATCAATAGACTTAAACCAACTGACAGGTTTAATATTATTGATTTTGACTCAGGCTTTGACCCACTCTTTGATAGCGCCATGCCTGCCATTAATATGAACAAGAAGCATGGTATTCGTTTTGCTAATGCTTTAAGTGCTGATGGTGGCACAGAGCCACTTGAGGCGATTAAATATGCTTTTGATTCAAGAGAATCTAGTGCTGATAACTACCTACGCCAAATCATCTTTTTAACCGATGGACAGGTGGGCAATGAAGATGAGATATTCCGTGTCGTTCGTCAAAATATTGATGAAGACCGTCTGTTTACAATTGGTATCGGATCTGCACCAAACTCTCATCTAATGACTACTTTGTCTGAATACGGTAAAGGCACTTATACTTTCATTGGTAATATCGATGAAGTAGAAACTAAAATGCTGGAGCTATTTGACAAGCTTGAATCTCCAGCAATGACAAATATTAATATCAACTTCCCGATGGATATTAATGCTGAGCAAGCATTAGGATCCATCTCTGATTTATACAAAGGTGAGGTGATCACAGCAGTTTACAAACTCAACGCCATCCCTAGCAAGCTCAGTATTAGTGGCGATACCGCTAACGGTGTATTCACCAAAGATATTGATATTAGCGCCAATAACAACACAACTGGCATTGATGTGCTTTGGGCTAGACGTAAAATCGAGCAAATGATGCATCAATACCGAGCGCAAAATAGACGCATTGATCGAGACAAGGTGCAAGCCGATATCACCAATATTGCGCTTGAGCATCATCTGGTCTCAAAATTTACCTCATTAGTTGCAGTGGACATAACACCGTCAAAACCGAGCAATCAAGCCACAACCACCCAAGTGGTTGCTAATAAGGTTAAAGCCGCTAAAACAGCGACCAATGCACAGCTATGGATGATGCTAGGGCTTGCTCTTATTCTATTGTCAGTTGTTACTCGCTCTAGGAAAACATCATGAATAAATCAATACTACTGGCAATTATCGGCATTAGTACTTTTGCTTACGGCGCCTACATGCCGATTAAAGCTGAAGCTGCCCAATATATGATTCAATCAGCCTGGAATGTTGCTAACAAAACAGGCTATCAAGTAAAACCCTGGAACTGGATGGATTCACACCCTGTCATAAGGCTTAAATCAGCCAAGCACAATCAAGATTTAATCGTGCTTGAGGGAGACACGGGCAACGTGCTTGCCTTTGGCCCTGGGCGCAATATTGAATCAAGACATCCGGGGAGAGCGGGTACAACAATCATATCAGCTCATCGAGATACGCACTTTGATTTTTTAGAAGATGTTGTAATAGGCGATCGATTCGAAGTGGATTCGATCTATTCACAGGATGATTACCAATATCAGGTAAGTGACATAAAAATAATTGACTCTGACAAAGTAGATATAAATATTAGCAGCAACCAAGCAGAGCTCAAATTAGTAACTTGTTATCCGTTTAACGCAGTAGTTGCAGGAGGGTCGCTTAGATATGTGGTGACTGCAAACTTAGTGCAAAAATCATAACATGGCCTGGCTTGATATTTAGCCAGATTATCGTTATTATGTTGGCTATATTTTATGTTGATTTAGGCAGGGGTGAATGATGGATTCAGAGGTTTCAAAAGTAGAGGTTACAGACATTAAAATGCCATTTTTATCAATGGTGTGGTTTATGGTTAAGTGGGCAATTGCCTCTATTCCAGCAATTATCATTTTATGGCTGTTATTTGTTATGTTTGGTGGGTTAATCGGTGGATTGACACACATTTAGCTTTCAACAAACTTCAGCAATAAAACATTCAATCTTCATTTTTAGTTAGCATTTATTTTTGATAATAGTGGCTTTTAATCTAAAAGGTCGTTATGAAAAATACACTCGCACTAATTGTCTTAATTGCATGCATCTGGATTCCGGAGTTATCAGCCCAGTTCTACCCAATTGAGGGCTGGATGAAAGAACCAATATCTAATACCTTTGTAACACTATACGTCCTAATGTTTTTTGTATTAATACTTAACTTAACAAAAACAACAAAGATTGAAAAATAGCAACAAATTATGTATCAATTAAACACTTAACTTGAGTAAGATTAACCAACCATTTGGAGAGCAATGAAATTATTAATCTCACTTTTTATAACACTAACAATATCTGTGTCACATGCTGGATTCTCGGAAGGTCTAGATGCAATGCAAAAAGGTGATTATAAAACATCTATTTTTAATTTTAAGCAAGCACTTGAAGAAGAGGATATGGAATCTTTTAAACCTATGCTAACAAGATATTTAGCAATGGCTTATTATTATGCACCAGAAGGTATAGATGATGATTATAAACTAGCCTTTAAACACTATTTGGCAGCTTCTGAAAAGTTTGATTCTGGTGTTATGTTAAGACTTGGAGATATGCATTATGTCGGACGTGGCGTTAAGCAAGATTATGTTCAGGCAAGACAGTACCTTGAAAAATCAATTAAGTATAAAGAGAGTATAAGTGCCTTATGGCTTTTAGGAAAAATTCACCTACATGGGTATGGTATCGAGCAAGACTTTGATATAGCAAAAGATTATTTTGAAAGAGCTGATGCAATTGACAGTGCGAACTCTCAATTTGAGCTTGGACATATGTACGAATATGGAAAAGGCACATCCATAAACATTCCCAGGGCTCTGGCTTATTATGAAAAAGCCACTCAAAAAGGTGATACAGATGCCCAATATAAGGCCGACGTCCTATCTGGCAAGATAGCTAGTCAGGATCGCAATGTAGATTTTGAAAAAGCGCTTGATTACACATACGGATTTACCGTTCAAGTGGATTTTGATAAAGCAATTGAGTATTACCAAAAATCTGCCGATAAAGGCGACGCAACCTCTTTGTATAACATTGGCTTTGTAATTGGACTTACATCACCAACTAAGCAAGAAAAGCTTGAAACCGAGTACTATAAAAGAGCAGCAGAGTTGGGTAACATTTACGCACAGACAGCCTTATCAGATCGATACTATCTTGGATTAGGGGTTGATATTGATAAGGCTAAATCTTTATACTGGGACACCCAAGCCGCACTTCAGGGCAATGTAAATTCAATGAAGGATATTGCCTTACAACATTATCTAGGAAAAGGCACTAGTAAAAATTATCATGAAGCAATTTATTGGTATCAAAAAGCAGTAGATCAAGGCGATAAAGAATCATTATTTGATCTTGCAGAAATGCACAAAAATGGAGAGGGTTTTGATAAAAATACAGATAAAGCTGTTGAATTATTTATCAAAGCTGCTGAGCTTGGTTATGCCGAAGCTCAAGACAAATTAGCCAAATACTATCTAAGAGCCATATATGTAAAACGTGATTATAAAAAATCATTATATTGGGCCAACAAGGCTGCAGACCAAGGCGTAGCGCAAGCTTATAACACACTAGCATATTTGTACATTACTGGAAAAGACGTAGTTGAAATCAATGCAGAGAAAGCTTTTGAATATTACAACAAAGCAGCCGATTTGGGCAATGTTAAAGCAATAACTAATCTTGCTAAGCATTACTTGGCCGGCCTAGGCGTTAAGAAGGACAAGCCCAAGGCGTTCAAATTATTTAAAAAAGCAGCCGATTTGGGCAATGCTGCATCACAGCATCAAATGGGTATTTTTTATGAGTTTGGTATAGTAGTACAAAAGGATCTAAAAAAAGCAAAAGAGTGGTACGTCAAAGCAATTAACCAAAACTACAAAAAATCTCAAATGGCCTTAGCCTCTATGTACTATTATGGCGATAAAGACACCAATGCGAAAAAGAACTATAAAAAAGCAGCCGAATGGTATCGCACCGCCGCTAAAAACGACAAAGAAAATGAAGAGGATAAACTTATAGACGTAAAGATTTCAAGCTCAGGCTCTGGTTTTTTTGTAACCCCAAATCATATTGTTACCAATAATCATGTCACTGAAGACTGCGATGAATTAGAGGTAAAAAATAAAAGCTATAAAGCAACTGTAGAGCTGCTTGATACAGACTCCACAACAGATCTTTCAATACTAGTAACGGGTAAACCAAATAACAGCTTTTTATACCTAAGAAACCGTAAGCCTGTAGTGACAGGCGAACAATCAATTGCATTGGGCTATCCGTTTTCATCAACACTAGGATCAGAGCTAAAAGTAACAAGCGGAAACATTGCTGCACTCACAGGTTTTAACAACAACATTGCAGAGCTTCAGCTAACATCTCCAGTGCAGCCTGGCAACTCAGGCGGACCGCTACTTGATGATAATGGCAACGTCATTGGCGTGATCGTTTCAAGATTAGAAACATCTGCAGAGATCACAGGAAGCCGCCCAGCCCAAAATGTTAACTTTGCCATTAAATCAAATATGGCAAAGATATTTATGGATCTAAACATGGTGGATTACCAAGTTAGAAAGTCCAATGGCACTAAAGAAATTAGCCAGATTGTGACTGAAGCTAAAGAGGCGACAGTGCAGGTTATTTGCAAGGAAAAAGAGTAGCCGTAAAATTAGCTGGTAACATTATTTCATTATGAAAGTAATAAACAATATAACTGAATTATTTGGAGACGATTTAAAGCATTCGTTAGATTCTGGCGCTCGTTTGAAAATTGCAGCATCATGCTTTTCTATTTATGCATTCGAAGCGTTAAAAGATGAACTTGAGAAGGTTGAATCTCTGGAGTTTGTATTCACTTCTCCAGCTTTTATTCCTAATGACGCACTAGACAAGCTTCGCAAGGAGAAAAGAGAATTCCATATTCCTAAAGCTGAGCGTGAGAAGAGTTTCTACGGTAGTGAGTTTGAGATACAGCTTAAGAATAAATTAACCCAAAAAGCGATTGCTAGAGAATGTGCAGAATGGATTCAAAGAAAGGCGATATTCAAATCTAATACAGTAGATGCTCCTATGCAACAGTTCGCCTGTGTAGAGTCATCATCAGATACTGCATATATGCCATTGTCGGGCTTTACTGCTGTTGATTTGGGTTATCAAAAGGGTAATGCGGTTTCAAGCTTTGTAAACAAGGTTGATGAGCCTGAGCTGACTAAAACTTACATTAATTTGTTTGATCAATTGTGGAGTGATAATGAGAAGTTGGAAGATGTGACTCAAAGGTTGTGCGATCATATTAGCACTGTTTATAAAGAAAACTCACCTGAAAGTATTTACTTCTTCATGCTCTACAATATTTTCAATGAGTTTCTGGAAGACTTGAATGAAGATGTGTTGCCTAATGAGTTAACAGGCTATAAAGACTCTCAAATCTGGTCAAAGATGTTCAACTTCCAAAGAGATGCAACGACAGGCATCATTAACAAGCTTGAGAAGTTTAATGGCTGTATTTTGGCTGATAGTGTTGGTCTGGGTAAGACATTTACCGCATTAGGTGTTGTTAAGTATTACGAGCTACGTAATAAGTCAGTATTGGTACTCTGTCCCAAGAAGCTTGCTAATAACTGGAAGAATTTTAATTCAAACTATAAAACCAATCCTATCGCTGAAGATCGCCTACGTTTTGATGTCTTAAACCATACAGATTTATCCAGAGAAAAAGGCGATTCACACGGCATTGATCTAAAGAATATCAACTGGGGTAATTACGACCTAATTGTTATTGATGAATCGCATAACTTTAGAAACCTAGGTACGCATAAAGATAAAGAAACTCGTTACGATAAGCTAATGCAAAACGTTGTTCGAGCTGGTGTTAAAACCAAGGTTCTGATGCTATCAGCCACTCCTGTGAATAATCGATTTGGCGATCTAAAGAATCAGTTGGCGCTTGCGTATGAGGGTGATTCAGATCAAATGAGTCAACACTTAAACACCACACATAGCATTGAAGAGATATTTAAAAGTGCACAGCGTGCTTTTAATGATTGGTCTAAGCTGCCAGCTGAGAAACGAACGGCGACCGCTATTTTAAACAAGCTTGATTTTGATTTCTTTGAACTGCTTGATAGTGTAACCATTGCAAGATCACGCAAGCATATTGAAACCTATTACGATACGACTGATATTGGTAAGTTTCCAAAGAGACTCAAACCTATTACTAAACACCCGAAGTTGACCGAGCTTAATAATGTTATTGGTTTTGATGAAATTTTTAATAACTTAAGTCAGCTGAAGTTGTCTGTCTATGCACCAATTACTTACATCCTCCCAAGCAGGCTTGCTAAGTATGAGGATATGTATGACACTGAAATAGAAGGCGGTAAGAGTAAGTTTAGACAAGTTGATCGTGAAAAGAGCTTGCAGTCATTAATGACATCAAACTTGCTTAAACGACTGGAAAGCTCCGTGCATTCGTTCAGACTTACATTGCAAAAGCTTCAAGGGAAGTATGATGGAATTTTATCGATTATCCAAGATTACAATGATGGCCTGATTACAGACAAATCATTTTCTTCAGCGCTTGCCAATGAAGATATTGATGATGAAGATTTGGAAAATATTAGCGAGACTTTTATTGGCGATAATATAAAGATTAATCTTGCTGACATGGATGTTAAGTCATGGGAGTACGACCTTAAGAATGATTTAAAACTTGTTGAGTTCTTGCTTGAGGAAATGCATAAAATCACACCTGAGCATGACTTTAAACTGCAAGATATAAAGTCTCATATTGATAATAAGATCAAGAATCCAATCAATCCAGGCAATAAAAAAGTCATTGTATTTACTGCCTTTGCAGATACCGCTGATTATCTTTATGAGCATATATCTGAATACATCCAGGATGAGCATTATTTGCATAGTGCAAAGGTAACAGGATCTAAAAATACAACAACTGCTAATGGTTCGTATGACTTCCAATCAATCCTAACCTTGTTCTCACCTAAGTCTAAAGACAAAGATGTGCTAATGCCTGATGATGCTAATGAGATTGATATTCTGATCGGTACAGACTGTATCTCAGAAGGCCAAAACTTACAAGATTGTGATTATCTGATCAACTACGATATTCACTGGAACCCTGTGCGAATTATTCAGCGCTTCGGACGTATTGATCGTATTGGCTCGGTCAATGAATCAATTCAGCTGGTGAACTACTGGCCAGACATCTCACTTGATGAATATATCAATCTTAAGAAGCGAGTTGAGAATCGCATGATGATTGTCGATGTGTCAGGCACAGGTGATGATAATGTCCTAACTGCTGAAGCGAATGACGTTGCTTATCGTAAAGAGCAGCTTGAGCGCTTGCAAGATGAAGTCATTGAAATGGAGGATCTTAAAACAGGTGTTTCTATTACTGATCTTGGTCTTAATGATTTTAGAATCGATCTGCTTAACTACATTAAAGACAATAATAACTTAGATTCAATGCCAACAGGCATGCACTCCGTGGTTCCTGAGAATGCAGAATTAGGCTTAGTGCCAGGGGTTATATTTACGTTATATAATCGACATCAATCAGTCAATATTAATCAGCAGAATAGACTGCATCCATATTACTTAGTTTATATTTCTAATGATGGAGAGGTGGTTGCCAACCATACCCAGGTAAAACATCTGTTAGACCAGGCAAGAAAGGCATGTAAAGGTCATGAGGATCCGATTGTAGAGGCTTATACTGCATTTAATAAACATACACTCGATGGTAAGAATATGGGGCGATATTCAGAGCTTTTGGACGATGCAATATTGTCAATGATAGATACCCAAGAGCAGAGTGATATTGATAGTCTATTTAGTGGCGGATCAACCTCAGCACTCACCACTCAAATTGAAGGATTAGATGATTTTGAATTGATAAGCTTCTTAGTTGTCCAGGAGCTTGATTAGTGTTATTTGACTACCCCACAAAAGCTAGATTTGGGCGTAAGATTCCCAAGAGTAAGCTCTATGAGAATGCAAGTGCTAACACTAAGCTAAAAGACAAGTTTGTTAATCAAATTGAAAAGATTGTCTGGCAATATAAACTAGCCCCTAATACGCTCAATCTTGATGCGACTAATAAAGTGCCAGAGATTCAGGTATTTGATATCTTTCTTAAAACTAAAGAAGTTGATCAGGCGCTGCTAGAAGTGATTGATAAAGCAATACCTTTGCCGATAATCTTTCAAATTCATAAAGGTAATAAGGTAAAGATAAAAGCAGCTTATAAGAGACCGTCTGAATCGGCAAATAATAAATGGGTAATCGAATCCTACTTTGAAAGTGAGTGGCTGGATAAAGATGTGGTCAAGCAACCAATGCCCCAAGCGCTTGATCTAGGTAAGCTATATGAGCAACTATTAAAATCACTCATGCCAGTTGAGGTTACTAGCAGTAAAACAACGCAAACACTAGATGAGCAAGTTGGTATTATTAACCAAATAAACTCGCTTCAAAAAGAGCTTGATAAGCTTAACTCAAAGTATAAAAAAGAAAAGCAACGTAATCGTCAGTTTGAGATTAATAAACAAATTAAATTAAAGCAAAAAGAGCTGAATCAATTGACTAAGGCTTGAAGACACAATAGGAAGACACCATGGAAAAACTAGACTTAACTACGCCAAATTTCACTGATGAAAATATTCAAAAACTCAGTGAGTTATTCCCTAATTGTGTCACCGAAAGTACAGAGGGGAAAACTATTGATTTTGATTTATTAAGACAAGAGCTATCCAGCAATATTGTTGAAGGCAATAAAGAGCGTTATCAGCTCACTTGGCCAGGCAAGGCCGAATCTTTAGTTACTGCAAACACGCCGATTAACAAAACCCTAAGACCTGTTAGGGAGGAATCTAAAGACTTTAATAAGACTGAGAATCTTTATATTGAAGGTGATAATCTCGAAGTGCTAAAACTCTTGCAAGAGACTTATCTTGGTAAGATTAAGATGATTTATATTGACCCACCATACAATACAGGCAAGGATTTTGTTTATAAGGATAACTTCACCCAACACAAGGCAGAATATGACGAAGAGTCGGGTAATGTTGATGAGGAAGGTGGGCGACTAGTGAGTAATCCAGATAGCAATGGACGCTATCATTCTGACTGGTTGTCAATGATGTATCCTAGGTTAAAACTAGCTAGAAACTTATTGACGGATGACGGTGTGATTGTTGTTCATATTGATGAAAATGAATACCCTAACTTGGAAAAACTACTTACCAATGTGTTTGGAGAAAGTAACAATCTTGGTACTGTTGTGTGGGACAAAAGAAACCCCAAAGGCGACTCTACTGGAATTTCTCAGCAGCATGAAATGATAAGTTTTTATTGTAAAAATAAGGCATTTTTTAAAGCTAATGTAGAGTTTGTAAGGCCAAAGAAAAATGCTAAAAGCATGATAAATAAAGCGTTAAGTCTCATCTCAACCCATGGTGTGAATGAGCATGCTAGAAGCGCATATAAAAAGTGGTTAAAGAAACAGGATTTTTCTGGCGGAGATAAGGCGTATTGCTTTATAGATGACGATGGAAATATTTATAGACTTGTCTCTATGGCTTGGCCTAATAAGAAGAAAGCTCCAGACGATTATTTACTACCACTAACACATCCAATAACTAATAAAGAGTGCCCCATTCCTGAAAAAGGATGGAGAAATCCTTCCAGCACTATGAAAGGTTTACAAAGAAAAGGATTAATACTATTTGGCAAGGATGAAACCACACAGCCCAATAGAAAATATTTTTTAAAAGAAAATTTGTATGAAAAGGTTTCCTCGCTCCTTTATTATGGTGGAAGCGATGATGCTCTACTTAAAGAGATTCAGGTGCCATTTGACACGCCAAAAGTTGTAGAAGTTTCAAAAAAATTACTCCAACCGTTGACAGGTGTTGGCGATATTGTCTTGGACTTCTTCTCAGGTTCAGCCACAACAGCACATGCAGTCATGCAACTCAACGCCGAGGATAGGGGTAACCGTAAATTCATCATGGTACAAATCCCTGAAGCCACTGATGAAAAATCTGAAACCTATAAGGCGGGTTATAAATTCATTACTGAAATCGGCAAAGATCGCATTCGCCGTGCGGGTGAAAAAATCAAAAATGACAATGCCGATAAAGAAGGTATTGATGATTTAGATGTTGGCTTTAGAGTGCTAAAAGTTGATTCATCTAATATGAAAGACGTATATTTTTCACCTGACAATACTAGTCAAGACGACATGTTTGATCTAGCTAGTAACATTAAAGATGATCGAACCGATGAAGACTTGTTGTTTATGGTGCTACTCGACTGGGGTATTGATTTATCCGTTAAGATTGAGCGAAGTGAAGTTGCAGGCAAAACTGTTTACTTTGTGGATGATAACTTTTTAGCAGCGTGTTTTGAAGAAAATCTAGACGAGGATTTTGTAAAAGCGTTAGTGACTGAAAACCCTCTAAAAGTAGTATTGCGTGATAGTGGTTTTGCAAGCAGTAGTGTTAAGATTAATGTTGAGCAAATCTTTAAACAAGCTGACATTGAAGTGAAGGTGATTTAAGCATGAGTGCAGAGATGAAGCTTCAGTTTAAAAAACAAGCCTATCAAATTAATGCAGTAAATGCCGTGGTTGATTGCTTTATTGGCCAGCCTAACGCTTCAGGTATTCAATATAGAGTAGATCCAGGCAGGGCTCAACAAGGTCAGCAGGGTATAAACTATGAAGACCAGTCAGCAGGCTTTAAAAATGCTGATGTTTTGGTTAATGTGTTGGAGAATATTCAGAAAGTACAGCAACAGCAAAACCTCAATGTATCGCAAGAATTAACCCAGCATAGATCACCTTGTAACATTAATTTAAGCGTGGAGATGGAGACAGGTACAGGCAAAACCTATGTCTATATCAAAACTATGCTTGAGCTTAATAAGCGCTATGGCTGGAGTAAATTTATTATTGTGGTGCCATCTATTGCAATTCGTGAAGGTATTTACAAATCATTACAGATTACTCAGGATCATTTTCTAGAAGAATATGGCAAGAAGGTTAGATCATTTATCTATAACTCTAAAAAGTTGGATGAGATAACTAGCTACTCTTCAGATGGTGGCGTTAATGTGATGATTATTAATTCACAAGCCTTTAATGCTGCACCCGTTAAAACAGCTACTCAAACAACCGTTAATAATGCCAAGAATAAGATTTATCGTGAATTAGATGATTTTCAATCACGCCGTCCGATTGATGTGATTAAAGCTAACAAGCCAATTTTAATACTGGATGAGCCGCAAAAACTTGAAGGTGAAATTAAAAAACCCAGTAAGACGATTCAGGCGCTTAAAGAGTTTAATCCGTTGTTTGCAATTCGCTATTCTGCAACGCATAAGATTGATTACAACAAAGTACATAGGCTCGATGCATTAGATGCCTATAACCAAAAATTAGTTAAAAAGATTAATGTGCGCGGTATTACCGTAAAAGGCATGGGTGGTATTGATGCACACTTGCATTTAAGGCTCATTGAAGTTGCCAAAGGCAAGAATCCTACTGCCAAAATAGAAATAGATAAAAAGTTTAAATCAGAGATTAAGCCTATGGATTGTATTATTCATGCAGGTGATAATTTGTACGATACTTCTAACGAGGTTGAAGCTTATAAGGACGGCTTTGTTGTTACTGAGATAGACGCCAGAACAAACACGGTTACCTTCTCAAACGGTGTTGTGGTTGAAGCTGGGAAGCCAAATGGCGAAGTTGATGATATGGTGCTTAGACGCATTCAAATACGCGAAACTATTCGTGCCCATTTTGAGAAAGAACGCACGTTATTCTCCCAGGGCATTAAGGTATTGAGTTTATTCTTTATTGACTCTGTCGCTAAGTATCGCGACTATGAAGCGGTAGATAGCAAGGGCGATTATGCGAGAATTTTTGAAGAGGAATATGAGCAATATTTATCATCATCTGATGATCTTAATTTTGATCCGAAATATCAAGAATATTTAGATAATATCAAAACTGATAAAACTCATAACGGCTATTTTTCAGTTGATAAAAAAGGTAAGTCGATCGATCCTAAAGTATCGGCAAGAGGTGAAAATGCTGGTACGTCAGATGATGTTGATGCTTACGACCTAATTCTTAAAGATAAAGAACGTTTGTTATCATTTAATGAATCAACAAGATTTATTTTTTCACACTCCGCACTGCGTGAGGGTTGGGATAATCCAAATGTATTTGTAATCTGCACGCTAAAGCATAGCGACAACAGTATATCTCGTAGGCAAGAGGTTGGTCGTGGTTTACGTATTGCAGTTAACCAATATGGCGAAAGACAGGATAATCCTGCAACGGTTCATCAAACCAATGTACTGACTGTTGTTGCTAATGAGAGTTATAAGAGTTTTGTGGGTGGGTTACAAAAAGATATTGTTGAAACATTATCAAGCAGACCAAGAGTTGCTGATGCTGCGTATTTTGAGAACAAAATTATTAACACAGATACTGGTGAAAAAATTGATACTGATATGGCAGAAGATATTGAATACTATTTAATACAAAATGGTTA
>Ga0209142_1000898_pt1 | contig 18013 bp, 15 predicted proteins | sample SaaInlV_120m_DNA_FD_184678 | JGI IMG/M metagenome (GOLD analysis project Ga0209142, IMG submission 184678) | Marine microbial communities from expanding oxygen minimum zones in the Saanich Inlet - Saanich Inlet SI074_LV_200m_DNA (SPAdes) (version 2) | ecosystem: Environmental > Aquatic > Marine... | reverse complement strand
ATTTTGTAATCTTTGGTTGCAACAGTTCCAATAATATTATCCCACATCATTGGATTAATGCCATTTCCCGGCCTTTTAACGGTGATATTCTTTTCGGCTAAAAGTTCACCATTTTTAATATCCTGACTAGCAACTATAGATTTTCTAACAATTTTAATGTTTTCACTTTCACTTGGTGATAATTTTTTCTCACTACCACCCAATGCTTTTTCAATATTTCTAATAGACAAAACCATTACTTTTAACTCTTCAGGCTCTAATGATGCCTTATGGTCTGGCCCGTTCATTGTTTTATCTAATGTAAAGTGCTTCTCAATGACGCTCGCCCCCATTGCTACAGCGGCTATGTCCACCTCTATACCCAATGTGTGATCGCTATAACCAATAGCTACACTAAATTCTTTTTGCATTGTTAACATTGCATTCAGATTTACATCTTCCATTGGTGTTGGGTACATTGTGTTCGCATGCAACACTGTAATATTATCTTTAGGTGTGCCTGCATTAATCAAAATATTCAACGCATCCCCAACTTCTTCAAGATTTGACATGCCTGTTGATAGGATTACCTGCTTACCCAGTGAGCCGATATGTCTTAAATAGGGTAGATTGGTAATTTCACCGCTAGGTATTTTGAAAATTTTCAATTCTAATTCACTCAAAAGATCAATACTATCGTGATCAAATGGCGTAGAAAGAAACATAATGTCTTTTTCTTGGCAATAATCAATCAGTTTCTTATGTGCATCAATATCTAACTCCAATCTTTTAATCATGTCAAACTGTGACTCTGAAGCATCGGTGGTTTGCTTTTGATACTCGGCTTTTTCAGCATTTTTCGAAACTAAATTCTCTGCTTTAAAAGTTTGAAATTTAACAGCATCGGCGCCCGATTCAGAGGCTACATCAATTAATTCATAAGCTAATTCAATTGAACCATTATGGTTAACTCCAGCTTCTGCAATAATAAATACACTCACTTAACAATACTTCCTGCTTTAATGAAACTATTTTTTTTGATTGCAATAGACTCTCTAGTGGTTACACCACTTCCAATAAAGCAGCCAGACTCTATTGTAACTCCGCCATTAATAGTTACACTTGTAGAAATATGGCAGTGTTCTAGAATCTTAGTATCATGCTCAATTAAGGCCTTTGAGTTGATAATGCAGTTATTTCCTATGGTAGCCTCTGCATTGATCAGTGCATCATGCATTACAACAACACCTTTGCCAATAAAGGCATGCTGAGAGACATAAGCCCTTGGGGAAATGATACTGGGAAGCACAAACCCAGCCTCTGTTGCTATATCAAATAACTTTATCCTCGGTGCAGGAGATCGGATATGCCCAACTGTCACTAAAGCGTAAGTGTGTATTTTTGCCAAACTTTCTAAGTTTGCATCATTTCCAATAACTGAGTATCCTAAAACATCAGTCCCGAGTAATTCTGGCCTATCTACTATTCCAACAATTTTAAACCGACCTTCTTGCTCAATAACGTCAATGACCGATCTGCAGTGTCCACCGCCACCAATTAAAATAATTTCTTTCACGATACAACCACACTGCTAGGGATACTTACAACTCGCTTCTCCAGCCACTCTGCGTTGGTTAATTCACCACCATGAATATGTGCAATAGGTATATTCATCAACATTGCCGTTGTGGCGGCGGCATGCGTTTCAAAGCGATCTCCTAAAACCAATACCATACTTGGATCTAAACGAGAAAAGGCATCAGAGAGTAAAATTGTTGCCAAGCCCGTTGACTTTGCAATAGAGCTTTTAGTGTCTGATGACAATAGGTTTTCTATTTTTTCATCAATAAAAAAACCATCTTTCTCAATTTGCTCATAAGTTTTACCGAATTCTTCAGAGAAGTGCATAGTGGTTGCCACAACTTGCAACTCCAAATAGTCAGAAGATTGAATTTTTTTCATTATTGGGAAAAATAGGCCATATTCTGCACGAGTGCCAGTCACAACACATATTTTCTTCTTGATCATATTAGGTCATCCGCTTGATAATCTTTCTTGGCAGCTGTTGCGATAATTTCATCCCATTTCATTGGGCTTATACCTGTTCCTGGGCGCTTTGTAGTAATATTTTTACTAGATAGCTTGTCACCTTTTTTTATTGATTGACTAGCAACAATAGATTTTCTAGCGACATCTATATTAATATTTTCACTTGGTGATGACTTTTTCTCACTACTGCCTAGCGCTTTTTCAATGTTTCTAATTGCGCCTACCATCTCTTTTAATTCTTCTGGCTCTAATGATGCTTTGTGATCCGGCCCGTCCATTGTTTTATCTAACGTGAAGTGCTTTTCTATACATGAAGCGCCCATTGCAACGGCAGCAATATCTACTTCTATGCCTAATGTGTGATCGCTATATCCAATATCAACACCAAATTCTTTTTGTATTGTAAGCATTGCATTCAGATTTACATCTTCCATTGGCGTTGGGTACATTGTATTCGCATGCAATACTGTAACGTTGTCTTTAGATGTGCCTGAATTAATCAAGATATTTAATGCGTCTCCAACCTCTTTAAGATTTGACATACCTGTAGATAATATAACCTGCTTATCTAATGACCCAATATGTCTTAAATATGGCAAGTTAGTAATTTCACCGCTAGGTATTTTAAATATTTGCAATCCTAGGCCGCTTAGCAAATTAACACTTTCGTGATCAAAAGGTGTAGATAAAAACATTATGTCTTTTTCTTGACAATAAGCAATCAATTCTCTATGTGTTTCTACATCTAGCTCTAGCTTTTTGATCATGTCAAACTGAGACTCTGATGCATCGGTAGTCTGCTTTTGATAATCAGCTTTTTGTGCGTTTTTTGACACTAGGCTTTCGGCCTTAAATGTTTGAAACTTTACTGCATCTGCACCAGAATCAACTGCGATTTCTATCAATCTCTTTGCTAAATCAAGTGAACCATTATGGTTAACACCTGCTTCTGCAATGATAAATACTTTATTTGCTTTCAAGTCTATTTCCTACCTTAATATAGATATCAGAAGTATATTCAGTAATCTTAATAAAGCTATCTTTTGTTTTTACTATGAAACCTGTTGCGTCTATATTTAGAATTGCACCCTCAATACATTTGTATGTTAACGCCCCTGTCACCATCTCAGCTTTATTTATTTTTATCTCAACTCCATTTATAAAAGTTCTTGCCATTGGACCGGGGCTACAAATAGACCTTATAAAATTAAAAATATTCCTTGAGCTATCTTTCCAATTTATAATTTCATCGCCTATTTTTCTCTGAGAGCAGTAAAATCCTGTTGGATGAATATCTCCTTGTTTTTTTCCTACAACACTGCCATCCTTAAACAGGCAAACTGCCCTATATAAGATGGATGCACAGGCGTTATAAGATCTAGCCAAAAGCGTTGAATAGTCATCAGTATCATCAATTAAATATACGTCTTGTAAAATAATATCGCCAGTATCTATACCCTCATCAACATAATGAACTGTAATTCCAAACTCTGATTCATCGTTAATCAAGGCCCAATTTAAAATATTTCTACCTCTATAAAATGGTAATTTACCCGCATGGCAATTAATAATATTATATTTTGTTAAGTTGATAATTTCTTTTTTAAAAATTTGATTAAAAGACATTGATACAAATAGATCACATTTATATTTAGACAATTCTTCAATAAATTCAGCTGAATTGACATTTGCATTCTTTATATAATCTATGTTGTATTTTTTACAATACTGTTTTAGAGTTATATCTTGCGTATCAAACCTTACACATACAAATCTTATTGAAATTTTATTATCACTAATTAGCATCTTAAAAGCCTCATGACTCCAAGGGCCGTCTGCAAAATATCCTAAATTTAATTTTTTACTCATACCAATACACTGCTAGGAATATTAACCACACGCTCTTCTAACCACTCTGCATTTATCAAATCACCACATTGTGCACACTCAAACATTGGTAATTTATTCATCAATGTCCAAATTGGGCGAGTCATAATGCCACTAGAATTAGTCTCATCTAAAAATTCATCCCGTTCCTGTTTATTTTTAAGGATAATTGAATTTAACCAATAATTCGATTTACTTTCCATTGACTCTTTAACAAAAACATAATCAATACCACTAAAGAACGCTTCATACATATTAGCTAACTTGCGCTTGCTACTAATAAAATTATCCAGATTTTCTAATTGCGCAACCAGCAAAGCGGCATTTAAGTTTGGCATGCGATAATTGTAACCAACAACATCATGGTTAAAATTCCACTTGTGTGGCACCTTAGCGGTAGTGGTTAAATATTTAGCTTTTTTTGCAAGAGCCTTATCGTTGGTGATAATACACCCGCCTCCACCAGCAGTAATAATTTTGTTCCCATTAAAGCTCATAACTCCTATCTGCCCAAAAGTTCCAGTATGCTTACCTTTATATGTACTACCAACGCTTTCCGCGGCGTCTTCAATTAGAAATATATGGTTTTTATCACAAATTTCTTTAATTTCATCTATTCTACAAGGATGTCCAAAGGTATGCATAGGCACACATGCCTTAATCACTTTGCTAGTCTTATTGTTTACACATTGTTGATTTTTAATTGTTGTGTTATTTTCAAGAAAATATTTCAATGCAGATGGTGATAGGCCCATAGTATCTTTATCAACATCAAGAAATATAGGTTGTGCACCACAATAACTAATAGCATTGCAAGTGGCAACAAAGGTTAGCGGTTGAGTAATAACTTCACTATTTTGATTCACATTAGCCAATAATAATGATACATGTAGTGCTGAGGTTCCACTACTGGTTGCGACAGCGTATTTTGCACCAGTATAGCTTGCCATTTTCTCTTCAAATTCATCCACAAACTTACCAATTGACGAAACAAATGTTGAGTCAATACTTTCATTTAAATATTTTTTTTCATTGCCAATAAACCTGGGTTCGTGCAAAGAGATAGGACCTATAGTTTTATAAATTTTTTGAATAAAAGTGACCACATCTTTATACATTATAAATTTCTGATTTATATTTTTTTAGATTTTCAGGCTGGGTAATCCAATCAATAGTTTTTTGCAAGCCTTGGCGTATATCAACACTTGGTTTAAACCCTGTTAGATTTTTCATTTTTTCATTGTTACACCAAAGCCTAAAAACTTCAGATTTCGATGGTCGAACCCTCTCTTTATCAAAAGTAAATAGAACATCACTATCCATTAACTCTTTGATTAAATTCAGTGTATCGCCAATGCTAATTTCAAAATTAGAGCCTATATTAACCGTTTGACCAATAGAGTCATCACACTCTGCAAGAGCGATAAAGCCACGACACGTATCATCAACATAATTAAAATCTCTAGTTGGAGTTACATCTCCTAATTTGATTTCTTTTGCGCCATTAGCAATTTGGGTAACTATAGTTGGAATTACTGCACGGGCAGATTGTCTTGGGCCATAGGTATTAAACGGCCTAGCAATAGTTACCGGGAGATCAAATGCATTGTAAAAACTCATAGCCATGGCATCGGAAGCAATTTTTGTTGCGCTATAAGGTGATTGTGGCTGCATAGGGTGATTTTCATCTATAGGTACATATTTCGCTGTACCATACACTTCACTTGTTGAGGTGTGAATAACACGAATGTTTCCATTTTCTCTTGCCGCTTGACAAATATTTAATATTCCTTTAATGTTGGTGTCTACGTAACTATCTGGCGCAATATAAGAATACGGGATAGCAATTAAAGCTGCTAAATGAAAAATAACGTCCACATCTTTAGTGATTAATTTACAATAATGAGGGTCTCTGATATCTCCAGAAATAACCTCTAATTTATCACTATTTTCAACCTCCTCTAACCAGCCCCAGTTATTAAATGAATTGTACTGTGAAAGAGCCCTAACCTGATATTCATTACTTATAAGCATCTCAGTTAAGTGAGATCCAATAAAACCATCTGCCCCAGTTACTAATGCTATCATATGCTAGTTCTTATTATGTATTTAATCAATTAATCAATATAGATTTTACATTCGCCTAAAGGTAAATTTTTGCTAACTATTATCCATAATTTTATATACAAAGAACAAGGTTGATTACTTGCATAAAGGCGAGAAAGCTTAAAGAAATTTATATTGTAGCATCAAGCATAGCTCTAAAACTCTCGTTACTATCACTCATTTGTTGATATGTCCCGCTTGCTATAATCTTACCTTTGTCCATCATGTAAATGATATCACACTCCTTTACTGTAGACAATCTATGTGCAATCATAACTATTGTTTTTTTATGTGATAAATTGTGGATAGTATCCATAATTGTATTTTCCGTAATACTATCAAGTGAACTTGTTGCCTCGTCTAAAATTAACACTGAAGGGTTATTATAAAGCGCCATTGCAATACCGATACGCTGCTGTTGCCCCCCACTAAGCCTAACCCCTTTCTCGCCAATTAGCGTATCACACCCATCGTCTAATGATGAGACAAAATCATACATATTTGCTATTTTTAGAGCTCTTATTACTTGATTATCGTCAATACTATTGTTTGGCACGCCAAATGCTACATTATTTCTAATAGTGCCGTCTATAAGATTGATAGATTGAGGCACATAGCCTATACTGTCTTGCCAAGCAGAAATATTATTATTATTAAGTTTTATCCCATCTATTTTAATATGCCCACTATTTGGACTAAGTAGCCCTAATAAAATATCTACTAATGTAGTTTTTCCAGAGCCAGTTGTTCCGATTATACCGACAGTTGTATTGTGCTTAACCGTTAAGTTAATTTTATTAATTGTTGTTGTTTTTGCATTCAAATACATATATTCAATATCTTCCATTTCAATTTTATTATTGAATATTAGTCTGAGAGGTTTCGGCTTTAAATCTATTGTAGCATCAGCTTCCGAAAGATTAGATGTCATCATATTAAATGCAGAGATATTGTATCTTATACTTACTATTCCTGTATATATACTTTGAATAGCTGGCATAAGCCGATATCCAGCCATTGCATAAAGTGACATAATTGGTATGACTTCTGGATTATTAGTGCTAGATACCATAACAATGAGTATCATTCCTCCAAAAACAATTACTTCTAAAATGTATCTAGGTATTAATGCCATCATTTGGTTCATTGTATTGTAACTAGAAATTTTTTTTGACGGCACACAAAAAGAATTAACAAACTCTTTTTCGACACCCCTTACTTTAATGTACTTTACAGAGGATAGTGCTTCATTAGTAGCTTTGTACACCTTATAATTAGCTGTTGTTAACGATTCCCCTAAAAAGGAAACTTTATGTTTAACAATACTATGAACTATTCCATATGAAAAAATTAAAACAAATGCTGATACTGTGGCAATCATACTATCAACCCAAAAAAGTAATGCAAATGTAAATGCAACAAGAATAATTTTGGATAGTGCAACTAGTGACTGCAAAATAACACCTTGCATAGCACGGCTAACTTCGGTAAGGATATTTTTTGTCATTTCAGAAGTATTATTAATTAGATAAAATTCATATGGCTTATTTAGGTAGCCTGTAAGTAATTTTGTAGAAATTCTATGACTTTGAATATTTGTAAAATGAATTATCCTCCAATTTATAAATGCTTGAAATATATTAGATATTAATAAAAATACAACAACTGCTATACCTAAAAAAATCACAAAATCATTCTTACCGCCAAAATCTTTAATGTTATATACGTACGAAAAATACCTATTATTAAGAACTATGTCTGGATCTAAAATAACAGCCATAAATGGGGCGATTGAAAAAACACCAAGAATTTCAAAAAAACCCATAAAGATTATTCCAATAAAAATGAGTATTAAACTTTTAAGATTAGAGCCATCAAAAAGTATTTTTATTTTTTTAAAAAAGTTATAATTTTTAAACATAGTTAATTATTTTTTGATTTTATTGCGCTAAAGAACTAATAAATAGACTTTTAATTTATATTGAAAAATATAATGTAACCCGCCTTTAAGTACTGACATGCAGCCTCAAAAGCTATTTATTATTAATTGCATTGTAAGTTTATTTTTGTAAAATAAGTGATGCAAACTAAGTATCCAGTAAAGCCTCTAGTGTTCACTCTAAAATATCAAGCATTAATTTGACTTTAAAAAATACATCATATTCCGATATGATCCAACTAAACTATATTTAGATTCAATTACAGAAATAATATGGGCATTATTATAATTATATACACTCTGTCCAGGGTCATTTTTAAAAGTATCTTCATCTAAAAATATTTTAATATTTTTAGATGAAATCAACTCTATCAATTTATCATAATCTTTTTTATAAAATAAATCCCTTAGGCCAATATTAAATGATGAGGATGTAGTTGTTTCTGAATGATACACCCCTTGACGACCCGATAAAATTAAGATATTTTCGTATGGTTTGGTATTTTTTTTTATAAACTCAATGTTCGATTTAACAACGGTATTCTCTCTCAGGTCAAATACCTTATTTCTATTAATTATGAGTTTATTAATTGCCCCAGGAGCGTAATAAATCATATTGACTGTAGATGCAAGGAACACTGTCATGATGCTAATAAAAAGTACTTTTTGGTGAATTAATGCCTTTTTATTTTTCATCTTGATATGAAGGGCATTTACGTACATAGTTAGTAAAATAAACCCTGGCCATGATACGAAAAAAATATTACCATTAGCACTTCTACCTAAATAATAATAAAACAGCCCAAAACCCATTGTTGATAGCAAAAACATAACTGAATTAAATTGATACATTGCTTTCTTCTTAATATTTAACAATGCATAGAAAAAAGCTGATATGTAGATCAATATTAAAAGATTCCAAGGTCCTATTACTGGAATATTAATCATAAAATACCCATGAGACCCAAATGTTTTAATAGTCTGAAAGGATAATTGCAACTGGGGAGGCTCACCATACCTTGTATATATGTATATATAATAAAAAACTATAATTGCAGCTATAACTCCAAAAAACACCAGAAATTCATTAAACGATTTAATTAAATTAAATTTAGCACCTCCATCATGGTCAATATTAGAATACAAAATAAACATATACCAACTTATCGAGACAATTGCCCCTGTTTCAATATTCCATATTAGAGATATAGCTGAAACAACATATCCCAAAAGTCGAATAAAATTACTTTTTTTTGTTGTATATTTGTATGCTAAATACAATATTAAACAAGGGAATATTGTTCTTAATGGAGTATATTGAAAATAATATTCCATTTGTCGATGTAAATACATAGCGGCAAATTTTCCATAAAAATATTGAGCCCAAATAACTGATAAAAATCCAATATTAGCAATAATTCTATTAGCTACCAACTTATTTATCACATAATATATAATCCAAAAAGAAATAAAAATGAGTGCTGCCTGGATAAGGGTAAACTTGAAAATGCTAACCCCTCCTGTCAGTGATAATATAGGCTCTAATAAATGTGGGTAGAGTCCATAGGTATTGGAAAAGCCATCAACATATAGTGCACTATTATCATTAACGACCTGTACTACTGAATAATAAATTGCATCAAAGTGAGTCCAACCCCATTCAGAAGAATTTACATCAAATATGTTTATAAAGAACGAGAGAATCAAATAGTACAAAGTCACTGCACTTAAGATAACACTCATTGCCTTTAATAGTGTATTTCTAACAACACTTGGCAACTTTAATTTATCAAAATAAATTAAAGTTGCCATTAAAGTTAGTAGAAAAAATGGCACAATTGAATTTACACTAAAAACTGTTTTTTCTAAAAAAAACTTATAGTACCATGATCCCCACTCCTGAGTACTAGCATAAAATAACACAATTACAGGTGTCATAAATACAAGAAGCCAAGATATGTTATACACATATTGGCTCTTGAATAGACTTGCATAACTATTTAAAACAAAATGCAATGGTAGTATTAAAATAGGAAAAAAAACAAGTCCTAACGTATATATAATCCACTCAAAAGGCTCTGGTTTAAATTCATGTACATCCAAGATATATGTGCTTTTAATAACCTCTACTATATCTAACGTATTTAGATTGTGGTATTTGTAAATAATAAAGCCAATAAAAAATAGTGCCACTAAATAAGAAAATACACTGTATAAAAACACAAGTGATTTTTTACGTTCTAGAGCACATTGATTTACTTCCATATTTTTATTTACTAATTTTTTTTAATTTAATTACTAGAACTATTCAACCCATTTAGGATTGTTTCTGAGAAAAGAAGCGCTAAAAAGTGATTTTACTTCTCCGTGTAATGGCTGCCCATTTTCACCAATAATATCGCTCGGAAATACACTCCAAAAAGACTCTTGTAGTGTCTTATCAATAGAATCAGGTATCCATGTACCTTCAAGTCTTTTTGCCATTTCTACCACCTGGTCACGAATCTCTTCCGGAGTATTGTTTATTAATTTAATATTTTTTTCATCATAGCATTCGACTGAATAACAAAGGGTGGCGCCTCTATCAATGATTTCCTTTAAGGATAACTCATTATCATCTTTTGTAGAATAATGATGTTGACTTAACAGCAAAAATCTATTGGACCAAGTGGTAAAATAACCTAAGGGAGTGTTATTAACATATGCAATTGGGCGCCTGAATATACTTGGTATTGCATCAAATCCAGTCCCTACAGATATACAAAAGTCGCATTTAGCACCAAGATAAATATCCATAAAATCATTACGCATACCATTTGTAGCATAATCTATAATCCGTGGATTATTAGTTTCTATAGATTTATTAACGGCAGCTCCCATGCGAAATACGAAATACCCCATCTTGGTCAGTTCCTCTGCTGCCATAACATAGGTCTGTATATCTGTGTCACGATAATTATGGTAACTCCAGTTACCCTTATAAGGACGTGACTCTAAATATGCACTGTCACGCACAATTAGACAAACAAATTTTGCATTGTCCGTAACCCCAAAGCTTCTAAGCTTATTACCACCTCTATCCTCTTCTTCTTGGATAAAATTTAAATGATTCGGTGAAGCGTCGAGTAAATTATTCACATCTCTATCGCCCTGTGTAACGCCAATGAAATGAACATTCAAACTTGTGAAACGCACTTCTAAAATAGACATCAAATGTTCTATTTTCTGTAAAAATAGTCCAAAAAAATATGGAGTCACAATAATCTCCCTACTCCACATAATGGCAAGTTGTTCATTGCAAACATCCTTCTCCATATAAAATAAATCAATATATTTTTGGTCAGGGACATTAATGCCAGCATCAATTTCACAACAATAAAGTTCAACGTGTGCAGCAAAAAGTCCAATTCTACTTGATGGTAACTGATGCAACCGAACTAAGTATATGCGCCTTATTAGAATAATAAACAATAGTGCTGCACTGGCCAACGCATAAAGTATTAAATTCTTAAACATTGTAGACATTCTTACCTTATTAATGGATGCATAGAGCTATCTTGACTAAAACAGATGTGTTATATTATATTCACTAATCTAAATTTCTTTTAAGAAACATTGAAACTAGCATCATGATTTCTTATTGATAAGTCAATATATTTTATATATTTATAATCTTGATATTAGCTGAAGCCTTGTCTGTATTTCTTTCTATTCTTCTAGTTTCCTTTTTCCAATTATCCATCCTATCTAGTCTATTATAATAAACTGAATATGCAGTTTCCCTAACTAATAGACTACCTTTCACGTATTCACTGACAATATTAAAACCGGCCCACTGGTCACAAGAACTACAAAAACTAAATTTATGAAACTCTCCTTGCTCTTGCTCCCGCCTGAGAGTTGAAATATTTTTTCCATTCCAAATATTCTTAACCCCTTCTTTAAAAACATTACCAAGGTTGGTTTCTCTGTATCCGTCTAAACAGCATACTCTGTATGTTCCATCGTAATCAATAGCCATATTATCATACAACTCCCTACAAGGGTATCTTTGCTCAGTTTTATTTGATTTTCCAATCTCCTTTTTATCTGAATACACCTCATTAACCCTTATAGCATCTACGTATTGTAGCCAATATTCAATAAATTCATTCTTTTCTTTTGTATTTGCATCTTCTTCAGAAAAGTTTACAGTTATTCTGGGCTTATTACTATCACCTCTCTTTTCTAATAAACCCATAACTGATTTATGAATATCATTCAGCCTATCAGTGCCCCTAGTTTTTAGCAATGTTTCTTTTGTCATTGCGTCTATACTGATTGAAATTATATCTACATTATTAATAAGGAAATCCATCATATAATTATCTATCAATAAACCATTCGAACCTACATTAACTGGTATCTGTCTTTTTTTTGCTTCAAGTACAAAATTAATAAAGAGCCTTTTATTTACAAGGGGCTCAGACCAAAAACTTGGGGAAACCATAATATCTTTTCCTTTAATTTCATCAAAAATTCGAATTACATCATCAATATGCATTCTTCCAAGTGTTTTTTTAATCTTTTTTCCTCTTGGGTAATCATCACTATGAACAAGGCATTTAGGGCAAGATAAATTACATGACTTTTCATGTAATCCAAATAATATTTTTTTCGGATATGAGTTTTGCATAATTTAATTATGATTGAAATGCCAAATTATAGACTCAAAAAATGAACATATCACTTAGTAATACCATGCACATAGTGTTTGTCACTTTTCTCTATACAACCTCTAAAATAAGAAAATATTTTACTTAATTCAACTTCACCAACAGCCAAATCTTCTCTTGAATATTTCATACTTAATGAGGTTACGTGGTGGCTATAAACTAGATTAACCCCAATATCAGTTGAAAATATAGCATTAACTTTATTTTTTTTACCTAAATAATTTAGTAATTTAGTGGCAAAATCACTATAGCTTATATCTTTCTCCCCAGACATGTGATAAATTCCTGAAAGTCTATTATTAACAATTTTTGAAATAGCAATTACTGAATCTTGAAATCTGATAGGTGAAAAAAATAAGTCTTTAAAAGCAGTTATTTCCTTACCGCTCCTAATATCTGAAATCCATTGATCAAACGGCTTGGTAGAGCAATCAATATTTTTTGTCATTCTAAATATTGAAAGTAAATGTTGCTTATTCAGGTCACTTGATATTTTAACAATCTCAGACTCGGTTTTGTATTTCATCGCTGCATATTCAAAACCGGGATTAGGGGTGTCTTTCTCATTTGGAACATTGTCTTGACTTTGAAACACTGTATTTGAAGACACAAAGCATGTAAAAATATCATTTTTCAATAACTTTTGAATCAATTTTGGTATAGAGATACAATTTATATTGTAAGCATAGTCATAATCATTGATGCAATAATCATATTTAGTCACTCCCCCCATGATAATAGCTTTATCAACTCCATTAGGGATCTCAAAATTATTAACAAATAACAAATCTAAGTAAATATAATTATCTTTTTTAGATCTGTCATGATCTCTGGTAGTTAAAACAGCCTCGCCCTTCTCTAGTTTAACAAACTTTTGAGCCAACTGACTATCCCCGCCTACAATCAATATAGACATTAATAATTCCTAATTTCAAATTTTGGATAAATCGTTATTATTGAACAGTGTTCAGTAATGCTCAATATTTTTCTTATTATTCTTTCTGTCTGAGCCCATCCTAACACTATATATGTCTGAGTACCAATGCTACCCATACACTCTATATGTTTATTTATATCTACAATAGGTATACTGCCAATTGGCATAAACTTACCTATTTTTAATGGGTCATTATCGATAATATAACTTATTCTCTCCCTAAGTCCAAGCAAGTCAATTGCAAGAGGCGATGACCTAGCTGCACCAAACCCGATTATCTTGGTTTTTCCAATTTTTCTATTAATTAATTTCTTAAAATTGTCAATGTTATTATGGAATTTTCTATTAAATTCTTGCATTCCTTCAACATCTGTTATTCCAGATAGTTTTTCATTTTCAACAATATCAATAATTTCATCTAGAGTGTTAACAACTCTTTCTTTACGGGCAACGCCAACAATAGCCCCGCCTTGTATATTGTCAACATGTTTAACACCAACTAAATTAAAACCAAACTCATTTAAAAATGGAGTTAAGCTGTATACAGAATGTACCGACAAGTGTTCATGTATTATTGTTCCAATAAGGTATTTTTCAACCACATCTTTCAAATAAGATACCTCAAACATAAAATAACCATTGTTTTTCAGCAGCAAGCCCACACCTTTCATTACAGACCTTAAATCATCCATATGTGCAAAAACGTTATTTGCAATAACCAAGTCCGGATAACCGTGACTATTAACAATGTCATTGGATAATTCTGGGGTGAAATAATCTAAGATAGTATTCACTCCATACGACCTTGCTACATTAACAGGCTCTAAAGATGGATCAATACCAAGCACCTTGCAATCAATCTTATCTCTAATATTCTCAAGAAACACTCCGTCATTTGACCCTATCTCTATAGCAAAATTAATATCACTCGTATAATTATCAAGGAAGTAATCAACTGATGAGTCAAAATGTTTTATAAGAAGTGGGTTACCTCTTGTCATAAAAGTATATTTAGATCCAAAAAGTGTGTCTGGATGTGGAATATTAACAACTTGAACATGGCCACATTTCTCACATTGATAAAGATCAATAGGTACAAGACTAGGGTCATTCTCATTAGAAGTTAACTTTAACTGCTCCCCTGGTGGTGTTAATGGCAAATCGAACACCTTAGATAATTTATTATGGAGACACAATCGACAGCTATCCCTTGTAGTCATATAATCATTCATATATATTCAATCCTTCCTTAGGCAAACTTATTTATAAATTCTTGGCTGTATTCTTTGGGAGACCAGTCTGGAAACATTGTATGTTTTTTATCAAATGGCCCTTGTGTAACCTCATGAAAAATGAAAAAATCACTTTGTATAACAAACATATGGTACTTCTCAATATTCATTCTATGGTAAAAAACTCTTCCACTATCATGACACCCAATACTAAGTTCTTCAAAGACACTGCCGTCGTCATTAAATATTATAATTTTTGCTAAACCCTCTAACACTGTAATTGATTCAACCTTATTAATATGCTTATGCGGCCTAACGTAACACTTATTAGTGTGTATTATTAACATTTCATGCAAAAAATCTTCTTTTGCTCTATGTGTGCACAAACGTATACGATCATTATTAGAAAGTATCATTTTTTGCTTTAGATCTTCAATATCTCTATTCGATATATTTATAATACTTTCATCAGTATAAAATACCTCAGTACTCTCTCTTATCAAGTTAATCATATCTCGTAATCTTCAATATAGTTATCAGTGTCAGGAAATATTGATAAAAAAACTCCCCCACTATTAATAAAATTATGATTATTATCAATAACTAAACTATGATTTTGTGGGTTCAGAGCTAATAGGCATATTTTAATACCCTTGCTTATCATTAGCTTTGAGTCTATGATTGGAATTTCTCCAATTGGCATATACATTCCTTTTTTATTTGTATTGTCATCAATCACATAATCAAACAATTCACCTAACTCCAAAATCGATATAAAGGCTACAGCAAGATGCCCACCACCAAATACTGCCATATCTCCATACTTGCTTGAAATACGCATTAACTTTTTGTAAATGTTTTCTCTTCTGTAATTTATTATATTGACGAATTTTTTTGCACGATTAATTTCATTTTGAACCAAATTATTTTCTAACAATTTTTTATAATTATTAGACTTTTTTACTATTGCAATAATTGAATTTTCAAGTGGGTAACTTATAGTGCTATAATATTCAACACTAAAGCCATATTTATGCAGAAAGTTTTTAAATGTAAATTTTGTAAAATAATATGTATGCTCTTCCCACACTATAGTGCAGTCACCCGCATCTAACGCCCTTTCACAATCAGGAATTTCCCAAACGATATAACCACTATCTTTAATAAATAATTTTATGAAATTAACAAAACTTACAATATCATAAGAATGCTCTAAAACGTGTCTAATAATAAAGACATCTGCTTTGCCATTTTTTTTTATAATATTGTTAGTTTTGCTACCTGTCAACGCATCTTGGTAGCTCTCCACACTTAAAAATGTATCTTCTAAATTTAAATCAGATTTAGGGTCAATTCTCCATGCTTTACCAAAACCTTTATTTATAATCCTATTTATCGTTGAATCGTCTTTAAAACTATATGCTCCAAATACAGAATCTCTATTTATCCCAGGTAGATTAATTATGGTATCAGTTAAATCATCAAGATGATCTTCAGGCTCAAAACATGTAATCCATCCATATTGTGGCCTTATCTCACTAATTGGAAATGGATTGCTTATGCATACTAACCCAGTATCCATACAAACATCCAGCTGTAAATTAAAACTGGGCACTTTATCATTTTTACTATATAAAAACCTATTAGATACAGGTTGTTTTCCAAAATCTACCAAGAGCTCTTTTTTACTGTGCATAATATAGTTAACAATTAAGAAAAATAAATAAACTCATAATCGCCAGTATAGCCAAAATATTTATACAACCATACCCACTCTTCTTTATCAAAGAAGGATTCTGCAGTTAGAGCCCAACATTGTAAATTAAAAAGCTCTTTCTCATTTTGATAACTCTCAAGCATCAGATATCCTTGTCTTCCAACCCTTTCCATTTCTGACAATGAAACTTTAAGCTCTGGAAGTCTAAGATTATGAAATGTTCCTAATGATATAACCAAATCAAATTCTTTATCTGTATATGGTAGTTTGCTTTCTGCCTTATATTTATAAATAAAAGGCTTTATTTCTTCTTTTGCATTCTCAAGCCCATAATCAGAACAATCTATTCCAACAACGTCCAAATCAGGAATAAGCGATTTCATTTCATACAATAAATAACCTTTGCCACAGCCAATATCTAACACCTTAGAGTTTGAAGTTAAATTGTATGTATTAATTAATTTCTCTGCAACTGGCCTCCATCTTCCTGGCATGAATTTATAACCACCGTATCCATAACGTCTATCACCATCCCAATAATCTTTGTCATATTGTTTAGCAATTTCCATACAGTAAACTTTGTCATCAACCATACGTGCTAAATAGTCACGCTTTGTAGATTTATGTAGTGGTGTTACAATATTTCTTAATTTACCCATTATACAAAATAACCATGTTCTTGATCAATTGACAAATATTCATGTAGTGCGAGATTTTTAGAGTGGCTAACGCAATGATGATTACACTTTACCGATGGATCAAAATTATTTAAAAATGTTTTATTTTCTTCTGAAAACCAAAATTCTCTAAACGTTCTTCCCTCGATAGAGCCAATTTTTCCAGTTTCTGTATATGCCTTATCTTGGCATGTATAAATATATTGATCGGCACCAATCACAGTCAAAAACTGTAAAAATGGGCATGTGCTGTAGTTCTTTTCAAACCTTTCTTCTAAATCATGATAGTGATTCAATATTTTAAACTCACTATTTTCTAACTTTTTTGCCTCCAGAATTTGCTTCGCCACTTCATTTTTAATTAAGCTATGATAGGCGTTATTGCCAATAACATTATTACTAACAACTGCTCCTGATATCTTAACATGATCTACCCCACACTCTTTTAAAAGAACACAAACTTCCGCTATATGTTTATGATTGTCTTTGCCTACAATAAGGCTCATTCCTAGTACACATTGTGTATCTCTACCTGTAAATTCTTTAATATTTTTTATTAATTTAGAAAAGTCATTAGATTTTGCACCTCTACTTTTCACATAACTTTCATCGTCCCATGCATCTATAGAAATTCTTACCCATGTACCATGCTTAGCAAATGCATCTGCAACCTTTCCTTTTAGATTGGAGCCATTAGTTAAAGACGCTATACGAATTCCACCTTGCGCCAGTATTTCAATAATTTCAGGCAATGATTTGTAAAGCAAAGGCTCGC
>Ga0209142_1000895_pt1 | contig 18075 bp, 16 predicted proteins | sample SaaInlV_120m_DNA_FD_184678 | JGI IMG/M metagenome (GOLD analysis project Ga0209142, IMG submission 184678) | Marine microbial communities from expanding oxygen minimum zones in the Saanich Inlet - Saanich Inlet SI074_LV_200m_DNA (SPAdes) (version 2) | ecosystem: Environmental > Aquatic > Marine... | reverse complement strand
GGCTTCTTTAGCTAACTGCCTAAACCTTAAAAAAGCGGACACAGAAAAAGGTGTTGATGCAATCTCAAAATTAGATCGACAACGATGAACATAATGATTACCTATTTTGATAGTTCGCTTAACCATTGTTCGGCTCAATGTCAAAATCTCAGTATCAACCCCTAATGAAACACCACTAAGTGCTATTTGACTAATTACTTGTTCAACACCACCAACTGAATCGGGCAAGTAGGTCTTATAAAAATGAAGAACTTTCATGCTAATTTATCCTTTCTGAGGTCAATTGCTTGTTCAAAAACTGTAATAAGTTTTTTTGCCGACTCATCCCAGCTATACCGAGCTGCATTTAATTTGGCATTTTTGGCCAAACGTTCGCGTAATTCATTGTTTGTAATCATTTCTTGCAGCCCGTCAGCAATTGACTCCACGTCAAGCGCATCAACCAACAGCCCTGCATTGCCAGCAACCTCAGGCATAGATGAGTTATCAGATGTTAGGACAGGAGTGCCATGGCTCATAGCTTCAACAAGTGGCATGCCGAAACCTTCATAAAAAGAAGGCATAGCCAGAAATAATGCTTGCGAGTATAGAGATGCAAGAAGGCAGTCATCAATAACCCCGAGAACCAAAACTTGCTCACTTAACCCCAGCTTAATAATTTCATCATTAAGACAGAAATCACCCCAGCCATACCCACCAACAATAACAAAACGAGCCTTATTTCGAACTGTATGATCCAAAGATGCATATGCTTTAAGTAGATTCGACAAATTTTTTCGAGGTTCTTGTGTGCCAACAAAAAGAAAGAAATTATCTATCCTCTCTAAAAATGGAATAACATCTTCTAATTTTAGCTTACTTATTACAGTTGAAGCAGGTGTAATAACGGAAATACGTGATAAGTCTACTGACATACAATCATATAAATCCTTAGCTGTTGAATAAGATGCAGCCATAATCTCCTGCGCCTTTTTTAATGTAGGAGGCATAAGAAGTCTTTCTTGAAATCTACCAAGCCAGCTCATTGACCAGCCAACTTTTAGCCAAACTAAATCATGAATAGAAACAATAGGAATTATACTTTTTGCAAGTAACAGTGGCAGATGATGTCGTGGAGACCAAAATATATCAACCTTGTGATACTTTGCCCATATTGGGAAAATTAATTGAGTACTAACATTGGCTATCGCCTGATTATGCTTTGAAAAAGGAATAGTATGAATATAAACATTATTTTTTTCGAAAAAATCACATTTTACATTCTCAAAAACATATAAATGCCATTCATCATCAGAATTAACAATGCGTCTAAGTAGTTCATAAGTATATCTACCAATACCATTTAAGGGCTTAGAAAGGGGGCGCGCATCAACAGCAATCTTCATGATATGTTCAATTTCAAGAAAAAATTTAGCGCTTCAAAAATAGAGTTAAGTAAACAATATTTCATTTAATAAAGAAATCTCTTATTTTTTTGAAATTAAACATAAACGGATATCGCATTATATTTTTGGCAAGGAGAAAGTACATGAAATAAATATTAGCACTGATAGCACCACTAAGTTTATGGAAAATAATTGAGTCACGATACTGAGATAAGCTCACATTATACTCACGATCACTAATGCCTCCTAATGACATGTTAGCAATAATAAACGGAATTTCTATAAAGCTTTCACCTGATGATATGGCTCTATGACACCATTCAGAGTCCATTGCATGCGTATAATCTGGATTATACAGCCCTATTCTCATATATGTTTCACGCCTAATTAACATAGCTGGATGAAATAATGACATCCGGTATTTCATATTTTCAATATATGGCTTACGTATATAATTGTATCCACTAACTGGCTCAAAAAATCGAATGGCCCCGTAATAAATATCACCTCGAGGATTTTCTGTTATAGAATTAGAAAAAGCATTGAATGCGTCAGGTTCCCAATAATCATCACTGTTCAATATTACAATAAATTTACCAGTTGATTTCAAAATACCCCGATTAAATGCATCACAGATACCTGAATCATTACCACTTTCCCAATAATCTATAACACCATTATTCTCAATGATGACAGAGAGCGTTCCGTCAGTAGAACCTCCATCAATGACAATTGTTTGAATATTGTTCTCACTAGGAGATGGGAGACTAGCAAGAGCCTTAGTAAAGCCTGACTTATTATTCAATACCGGTATAATTACAGAAATAAAATAACTTATCATTTATAAACACTCATAAGCTTATTCTTCTCATTAAATATTTTTTAAATATAATCCAAGTCAAACTAGATACACTACGTATACCAAATGATAATGTTCTTCCAACGAAATTCTCATATGAGTTAATACTAATACCTTGTGTGTGTCTGACCATTTCTATTTCTTTAGCTCCTACAGTTAAAATCTGTGTTGATGTTTTCGAAGAAGGATGGTCTCGAAAAGCGGCTAAGAAACGATTAACTCGGACGAATTTACCCTCCTTCATCATACGAGCGAAAAAATCATAATCGAGCGCAAAGTGATATAATTTATCAATTCCACCTACTTTATCCATTAACTTACGTCGCCAAAAACATGTTTCTTGCGGAATAAAATCCCATCTAGACATAAGGTAATCACTATGAGGTGGTAGAATCCATAGCTTGATAGGTTTGCCATGCTCATTTACAAACAACCTGTGCCCATAAATTACATCTATATCAGGATGCTTGGCAAAATATTCCTCTACATAAGCAAGCGTTCCTGAGAGAAAAAAATCATCACTATTAATATAAGAACAAATTTCTCCATTAGAGTATAAAAAACCTTTAATAATTGCATCTGCCTGACCATTATCCTGGCCAATGATAATATTATTCACATACCCACTATATTCATGAAGAATATTAATAGTCCCATCAGTGGAACCACCATCAACTATTGTATAATTTGCAGAGATACTTTGCTTGAGAACACTATCTATTGTTTGAGCAATAAATTGGCACTGATTATATGACGGCGTAACAATCGAAAACATAGGATATATATTCTAATAAATTTTTCAATAAAACATTAACAAAACTTTCAATATGATTATAACAATCTAATTTTGGAAGGAACTCCCCAAAATGACAGTGGTTCATAATCCGGATAAGGGTAATACCCCCTATTCAATTGAATATTACTTGCTTTTTCTTGGCACCGCTGATTGACAAGATCAAGTACAGAAACGGGTATTCCACTACAACAGTTAATTACTCCATGACATTGAGGATTTTCAAGTGCAAGTACAAAATTCTCTGCAACTTCTTTAATAGGTAAATAGTCACGCAACTGATCGCCCTTTGACATATTAAAAGTGCTTTGCCCTTCATCTATAGCTCGATCTAATTGGGCTAAGAGACTATTTTTATTTTGTCCTTCACCATACATATAGAACAATCGCATCCATTGTAACGTAAATGACTTTTCGCTCTGTAGAAATTGAAGAGATTTACGCAAAACATCTTTTGCAAAACCATAAGGTGTTGTGGGAAAGGTTTCTACTTCTTCATTCAATGGACCATATTGCATCCCATATTCAAGACAAGTACCTGCAACTATCAAGTGTGATACACCCGCTTTAACAGCTGCTTCTAAAAAGGCTAGATCGGCAGGTAGGTTTTTACTAATGTGAAAAAAATCACGATAGTTTGGGAGACCCGGCCACGCCAAATGGATTATTGCATCGGGGAGAGGTCCCGCCTGTAAAAGTGGTTGGAAATTTTCGTGTAAATCACAGGCAATAAAATCAACACTGTCAAACCAGGGCATTTCACTTGCTCGTTTAACATCACGCGCAACCGCGACAACGGCATGACCACGTGCAAGTAACTGTTTAACAATATGTCGCCCCACAAAACCCGTAGCACCCGTAACCATTACTTTCATTTATGAACCTTTAACTCAGGCACAGCTATAACGAATTTGCCTCCCCATGAAAGCACTTGTTTTTGCTGTAACATGACTTCTTCAGTAATATTCCATGGCAATATAATTACCCAGTCAGGTCTGCGTCTAGCAAGTTCCTCTGGAGTCAATATTGGAATGTGACTACCAGGCATATACTTACTCTGTTTCGATGGTGCAGCGTCACAAATAAAATCAATCAAGTCATGCTTTATGCCTGCATAATTCATTAAAGTATTACCCTTAGCGGCAGCACCATATGCCGCTACAGATTTACCAGCACGCTTTTGCTTAATTAAAAAAGCAAGAAAATCATTCTTAACTTTATCCGCTTTTTTCTGAAAATTGCTATAAATCTGCATATCTTGTATACCAAAAGCCTTCTCTTTTTCAAGCAACGCCTGAACAGCTGGCTCAGTGGTTTTTGTATCAGCTTCATGGCATCCATAGATACGGAGACTTCCACCATGAGTCGGCAGTTCTTCTATGTCATACACCCTCAGTCCTGCTTGAGCAAAAATACTGGAAACTGAAGTCAGAGACAGATAGGAGAAGTGCTCGTGGTAAACCGTATCAAATTGATTCTGCTCAATCAAACGCATTAAATGGGGGAATTCCAGATTAATGGTACCGCCTTCTTTTAATGCAATACGAAGACCTTTGGTAAAGTCATTTATGTCTGGAACATGAGCGTAGACATTGTTACCACATATCAGGTTTGCACTTTTTCCCTCGTCAACTAAGGTTGTGGCCGTAGTCACGCCAAAGAATTCACGTAACACGGGGACACCAATTTTTTCTGCTGCATCGGCAGTGCTATCAGTAGGCTCTACTCCAAGACAGGGGATACCCGCCGCTACAAAGTTTTTGAGCAAATAGCCGTCATTAGAAGCGACCTCTATAACAAAACTTTCCTTGTTCAATCCTAAGCGTTTAGTTATTTCTTCTGAATAGTCTGCAGCATGATTTAACCAGCCCTGTGAAGTAGAAGAAAAATACGCATAATCTTGAGAGAATAGTTCGTCAGCTTCAGTGTAGTCATCCGTCTGAACTAGCCAGCACTGGTCACATACAAATAATTTTAATGGGAATGTTGTCTCTGGGGTCTTTAACGCTTCTTTTGTTAAGTAAGCATTCGACGGAGGAGCATAACCCAAATCAAGAAAAACATGTTCTAACTCAGTTTGACAATGACGGCATTTCATAAAATAACTCCTTTAAAATCGTTTGTTAAATACGGGTGACTTAAGTCTCGTGCTGAGAGGTCAATTGGCGCTAGCGGCCAGTTAATATTAATTTTTGGTTCGTCATATCGAACACCGCCTTCATCATCTTGTGAATAAAACTCAGAGTGCAAATATAATAATTCGCTATCTTTTTCTAATACCTGAAATCCATGTGCACATCCTTCTGGTATAACAAAAGCTAGATGATTTTCTGGCGTAAGTTCAATAGACGTCCATTTCAGGAAGGTTGCTGAGCCTTGGCGTAAATCAACTACCACGTCTAAAACTCGACCTTTGAGGCAGCGGACTATCTTCATTTCTGCGTGCGATGAATTTTGATAGTGCAATCCCCTAACGGCACCGACACTATGTGTCATCGAATGATTAATTTGTACAATCGATCTTGAGCCTACAACTTCTTTTAATTCCCCCGCACAATACAGCCTGGAGAAAGCACCACGATTATCCTGGAATACTGTGTTCTCGATAATATTTACGCCGAGTATATTTGTCTCAACTAAATTCATGTCTCTACCTGTTCAGCCCATGAGAGTCCACGTTCTTTAGCTAGCTTTATATATCGTTGTAATTGGCTTAGGCTGATCACATCATTTTGATCAATCCAGGCCCGATACCATTCGGCAGTTGCAGCAACGCCCTCTTCAAACGTCCAGACTGGTCGCCACAACAATTTATCCCGAGCTTTGCCACTATCCAACTGTAGCAATTGGGCCTCATGTGGTTGAGGTTCATTACCACAAACCCATTCTATGTTAGGCCAGTCAACTTTTAAAGCTTCTAGTACCTGGTTTACCTGGCGGTTACCTTCTCTATCAGGACCAAAATTCCATGATTCGGCGAAGGTTTGATTACCTTCTAACAATTGCTGACCAAGCATGAGGTAACCAGAAAGGCATTCCAATACATGTTGCCAAGGCCGAGTTGCATTAGGCGAGCGTATTTCTAGAGGCTTGCCTGCCGTTACACAACGAACTAAATCAGGGATTAGTCGATCCTCGGACCAATCACCACCACCAATCACATTTCCGGCACGCGCGGTAGCCAACAGTGGACTGGAAGGAGTATTAAAAAAAGAGCTGCGATAACTGGCCGCAACTAATTCACTTCCTGCTTTAGAAGCACTGTAAGGGTCATGCCCCCCGAGTGGATCAATCTCTCGATAACCCCAAACCCATTCTTTATTCTCATAACACTTGTCTGTGGTGACAACAACAATCGCCTCTAAAACCTCTACCTGCCGACAGGCATCGAGCAAGTTAGTCGTGCCCATTACATTTGTGGCCCATGTATCAAGAGGCTGTCGATAGGAGCGACGAACCAAAGCTTGAGCAGCCAAATGAAAAACAATCTCTGGGTTAAGTTCTACTATTTTCTGACGGAGTGAATCTCCATCCCTGATGTCAATATTGAATGACTCAACATCAAGCTCCAATAAATCCCAATGATTAGGTGAAGTCTCGGAAGGCAAAGAAATCGCGCTAACTTCTGCACCTAACATTTTTAACCAAAGTACCAACCAGCTTCCCTTGAAACCAGTATGCCCGGTCACCAAGACTCGTTTGTTTTTATAAATATTTCTAAACATTATTCCCAGCTCTTCCATGGCGCTTTATTTGATGACCAAAGATCTTCGAGAAGATTCTTTTCCCTTAATGTGTCCATTGCCTGCCAGAAACCTTCATGTTGATAAGCTGAAAGCTCACCTTTAGCAGCCAATTGTTGCAATGGTTGCTGCTCCCACACGGTATCATCGCCATCAATAAGATCAAGAACACTTGGTTCAAGAACAAAAAAACCACCATTAATCCAGGCACCATCACCCGCAGGTTTTTCCTGAAAGTGATGAACTACCTCATTATCTATGTGTAATGCACCATAACGACCCGGAGGTTGAATTGCAGTGACAGTCGCCTGTCGACCAGATGACTTATGTATTTCGATTAATTCGGAAATATTGACATCAGCAACACCATCACCATAGGTAAAACAAAAAGTCTCGTCTTCAATATATGATGCAACGCGTTTGAGGCGCCCGCCCGTCATAGTGCCTTCACCAGTATCAACCAACGTTACTTTCCATGGTTCCGCAAATTTTTGATGAATCTCCATTGAATTATCACGCATGCAGAACGTCACATCAGACATATGCAAAAAATAATTAGAGAAGTACTCTTTTATATAGTAGCCTTTGTATCCTAAGCAAATAACAAAATCGTTAACACCATATTGTGAGTACATTTTCATAATATGCCAAAGAATTGGCTTTCCACCAATTTCTATCATAGGCTTTGGTTTTAGATGTGACTCTTCACTAATTCGTGTCCCTAAACCGCCAGCTAAAATTATTGCTTTCATTTCTATTTTTCCTATTTTATATAAAATATTTTTTAATAACAGAATACGTTTTTTAGATATCTAATCTAATCATCACACTCATGATTTAACTTACCTTGTTCTTCAATTGTTACAACTCCTATTTGTTTAACAAAATCATTTAGGGAAGATTCTTGTGAATCAACCTTTATCTCACAATTCAAAACCGTGCCATTCACGCTCTCGTGTGAATGTAGTGGATTTTGTTCTAGTTCAACTTTATAGTTCATAATTGTTAACCTCTTATTTTTAATTTTATTTGGCTTAATATTGATTTAACTATCCAATTTTTTTGAGTCATAATGCGATAACGAACAACATCTATAAGCCTCTTTCTAAACGATGATCGTAATCCGCGAATATTCAGTTTTTTTGAAAGTCTATAACTATTCATCACTCCATTTCCATCAAAACACTGCCAACCAAACATACTAAGGCACTCAGCCTCTGTCATCCCCCAAAAACGGCCTATACTTTCATAAAAGTAATTAGCAAAATCATTTTTAGTACGTGAAAGATTTGAATTCCCGTATTCCCCTGTACTGAAGCCGCCTTCTCTATAACAAACTAATGATTCATTTGAATATGAATGTTTTATATTATTTATACACAGAATCATCATGAGATAATTCTCACGCGTAACATGATTAGACTGAAAAGGATTAATTCCTTTCAAGATGTCCGTACGAACAAACATGGTCTGATGTAGGATACCCATACAACTAAATACACCATATAAAGACGTAGGAAAAGTATAGCTAGCACCATCTTCACGAAGAACTATTCCCTCAGAAAAAAACCAATCTGTCTTATCTTTCACTAAGGAATTCACTGCTATTTCAACTGCATCGGATTTATAAAAATAGTCATCAGAATTCATGTAATTAATAAATTCACCACTAGCCCGCTGATGACCTTTATACAGAGCATCCCAAACCCCGTCATCTGGCTCTGAATAGCTAACACACCAACCTTTATTAACATACTCTTGAATAATTTCCAATGTACCATCTGTAGAATCGCCATCTATGATAACGTGTTCAATATTTTTATATGTCTGATCATGAACAGACTCCATGCATTGCTTAAACGTTTCTACTCTTCCTGATTTAATTATATTATGGGTAGCTGTCACCACTGTAATCAGTGGTGCATTATCACGCTGACGATTTTGAATATTACTATCGCTATATGAATTTTTTGTATAGTTATTCCTTGCGTTATCATTCGCATATTTATCTATAGTGCCTGGGGTCAAAAATTTATCATATCCATGAATTGCGAATGGTAGCTGCCACTTCAATTTTGAATTGATTATTTCTTCTGAATACACTTCAGAGGCAAAAAAAACTGCCTCTTTAGCTGGTGCTACGTTAAACGTTTTATCAAGCAACGAATAAAAAATACTAAACATTGCATCCTCATATATATTATACTTTTTACGGTAGGCTTCAGTATTTAACAAAACTCCTAGACAGGCTTTTATATATATAAATAGGAATTTGAATCTTCCATTTTTCAATAGAAACATAAAACCCTTTAAAAAAAGTGAATAATTTATTGAACGCTTCGGTTTTGATGTAAGCTCAATCATTTTATCTACTTTTCGAAGGCAAACACCGCCATTACCACCTTGAGGACACATAAGTTTTTCCAGATCCACGAATTTATTTTCCCTCATCGCAAACCATGGAGCTCCAATATAATCATAGTCCTTATCAATCCATCTTTGAAGCTCATCCCGAAATACCCAAGCATCAAGATGGAATATCAAAATATATTTATATTCTTTGAACAAATGATAAAATTTTGGAGATATGGCCATGTCATTATATTTTTCGATGGAGCCCATCCAGCCATTAAGCCCATTCAATATTTTAAACTGTAAACTTTCTTTCTTCCGAATTTCCTCATAATGGTTTTGTGATACATCATGAGGAAGAAGTAATGCTATATCCCAACTCTGTAAAATATCTAAAGTGTTTCTAAACGATCTCTCTTCTTCTGGAGAAAGAGTCGATTTATGCGTTGGAATAACTACAACACAATCTTTGCTTTTCGTTATCATTTTGAGTTCTCAATATTCATTAATATAAAATCCTTTTATTGTTAAACATATTCTGATCCCCAGGTATGAAAAATTGTAAATTTTTTCATCTCCCGAGGGAGATCGTTAAAGCTTTTCGTTTGGTTGTCTGCTACTAGTAGATTCTCTTGTTTTCCCTGCCTAAAAATTCCACTCGTCGGCCAAAATGAGGGGGAGTAACCTTTCCCGTTTCGCCCTACAAGGAGAACTTTTTTCCCGTCAGATAAAACCTGTCGAGACATAGAACTAGGGCCACTTTCAAAACCCCATGCATCCTCTTTACATTCAATTTTAAAGCGCTTTGTAATTTTGCAAAAATATTCGCGCTCAATCATAAATGCTGTTGAGCGGACATGCACATTAGGAAATTTTGGGAAGTCACTACACAGCGCATTTAAGCTCTCATATGAGCCCGTTGCACCAACTAGTCCAACATTTGGCATCATGAGATTATTCGCAAAGCTGAGAAGCCAATCTGATGTTAGTATCTCGCTAGCAGTATTAAATACGCATATATACTGTTCATTTATCATGTTTGTCCATTCAATGTAGGCTCCAATATCAAAGCTATCATCGCCTAAGAAAACAGATTTATGAGGAACAGAAGAGGTAAGTGCTTTAGCCTTTTCGACATCACCAATATCTGCAAAACCTTTAAATATTACGTATAACGAATGATTCACGCCCGAAGGAAAATGTTTATAAGAATCAATAAACCGCTTACATGATAACAACCAATCCTTATCAGCCCCTCGAACAACATATGCAACTGCAACCGTCTGTTTGAAAGTATACTCTTTTTTACAGTCATTTTGCACCATACTTAAAAATATTTTTTGAAGTGCAAATTTACCAATTACATTAAGTAGTAAAGTGCGGCGAACAGGTATCCATGAGTTATCCGAATCCTGAATATCAATTCCCATGTGGTACAGCCCCATTGGTACTGATGGCACACAAAGAAAGCCTACATCCTTGGGAAGTTTACATACTGACGCAAATGCTATTGACACTTCTGCTCTTGGTACTATACAGGGTTGGTATACACGTTTTCCAATTCGAATCCTAACTTTTGCAGTAGAATGAGTATTGAGATCAACACTCCATCCAGTGACAAGCAAAGAGCCCTTAGCTATCTTAAAAATACTATTAGGCTTATCGATATGGAAACGAATGTCCCGAAGGGTATTTTCCCTTACTGAGTTAATCTCACCACGTAAGAAAGCAGTTAAACGTAATAAATATTTACCATTCAACCATTTGTCAAACCACTGCTTTACATACATAAATTTATGTTTCATTATTTTTTTTACTAATCCAAAAAGTTTTGTTAGTCGCCAACAAATCGAATTCATTACAATGGAAATCTTTGCCTCTTTCTCAGAAGCCTGCGTAATCAATTCAGTAATCTGATCATCTCGTTCGACTATCTGTGCGCTCAATTCAGTAATCTGATCATCTCGTTCGACTATCTGTGCGCTCAATTCAGTAATCTGATCATCTCGTTCGACTATCTGTGCGCTCAATTCAGTAATCTGATCATCTCGTTCGACTATCTGTGCATCTCTATCGGCAGTTGCTGCAATCCATTCAGTAATCTGATCATCTCGTTCGACTATCTGTGCGCTCAATTCAGTAATCTGATCATCTCGTTCGACTATCTGTGCATCTCTATCGGCAGTTGCTGCAATCCATTCAGTAATCTGATCATCTCGTTCGACTATCTGTGCGCTCAATTCAGAAATCTGTGTATCTCTTTCAGCTATATTTTTCGAAAGCTTCTCAAAAGATTCTGCCGGTGAAAGTTCTAAAATGGACCATTTATTATATTGCTGAGACGGGGGCGTGAATAAAGCTTTATTCACAACTAAATCACTTTTTCCTGAAAAGATTTGATCCCCTAAACGTACCAAACTAGAGTCTGATTTATGTATTACACACATTGAGTTTACAAATTCAACAGATTTAATTTTAGACAGCATTTCCTCTGAAAATACAACATCAAAATGATTGCCGAAGGCAGATAAAATCTTCTCTCTACTTTTATTGAAGTTCCAGTGATCATGATTGACGATATCTACTAAATATTTAAAGAAAGTTATAGAAGAAAATGGGTGATAAAGCCCTCCGCCAAACTCCTGCCAATAGCTGCAGTGCAAATCCTCAACGATATACATACCACCTTCATTTAAATGTGGAAAATAGCGTGCAAATGAAGTGACTATATCGCTCGACATGTGAGACCCATCATCGATAATCAGGTCAAATATATCTGACTGACTTAATATCTCTGCTTGCGTTTCATCTGTGTTAGCATCGCCAAGGATCAAACTGATTCGCGGATCATCGTAAACAAGCTTCCTGCAATCCAGGTTAATATCACAGCCAATAAATTTTTTGCCTTTTGCAAAGTATTGATTAAAAATATCTAGTGAACCGCCATTTTGAACGCCAATTTCAAAAGTTCGTACTGGTAGGTTTTTATAAGGCAATAAAAGACGATCATACTCTCTGAGATTTCCTTCCCACTTAGCAGATAATTTTCCTTGATGTAGACTATATAAATCACGTAAAGAACTCATTTAATTCTATAAACCTCTTCAATATAACCTTCTCGCACCCAACATTTAGATCGAGACACTGCCTCATACCCATTTGATGATTTTACAAAGTTAAAAACTGTTCGCGGATAAAAGCACTCATGGTTTATACTCAAAAAATATTTTTTTGTTATTCTTTTTATCTGCTTAAGATACTCATTAATTAAGTTATCTGAAATTTCAGGAAGGCTATCCTGATTAACTGTTAACTCCACACTTTTATCTGGAATGCTCAAGCATTCCCAGTATGGAAGAATTTTAATAGCATCATCCGAAAGAGTTTCCCCATATAAAGAAACCTGATCTTCGCCAACCGCATGTAGCAGATAGTGACCAGCAAGGAGACAGGTAATGGGTAAATCGAGAATAGTATAATCCATGATGCCAAATCTTCTGGCATACATAGCCGTCATTCCTAGACCTCCTCCAAACTCACAAATAGGGCCATTTTGTTGACTTAATTTGGCTATTTGAATTGCACTATATAAAGAGTTTATATGCCTATAATGGAAAAGACCTTTTCCTGCCTTAACACCATCTGTGTGAATAATACCCAAAGGAGGTGAAACTTCAATACCAATTTCTTTTTCAATTTTAAAAATTAAATCATTGATATCAACATGCAGATTGTCTCCCCAAGGGCCACTTTCTGGATTTTCAAAGCCAAGAATACCTAAGTATTCAGCAAGACAAATAATTTTATCTAAATATGTCACAGCAACATGTTGTGGATCTAAATTTCGATTATAGCCATCAACACATGAAGTAATACCACCAAACCATACAAATGATTGCCCAAACTCTCTTAAATATTTAGCTAATTTTTCTGGATCCTTTCGATCTATGGTTTCCAGTAATTCAGGCAGCTCATTTCGAATCAGGCCGGTCCATAAATCCTCACCATCTCGCTTAAGAGATGAGTGTTCTTCATCTTCTAGAGCCTTATGATAGGATCTTATTAATCGATCTGCGATAGCCACACTATTTGGTTTTTCAGTTGCGCACTCACTTACTAATGTAATAGAAGGCATAGGGTCTTTAACTGGATGTGCTAACAGTCTCTCAGTTAGAAAATCTTCATTTGAATCAAATAATCCAGGAGACCTTGACGCCATAATAAGACTATTTAATTCCTTTAGACATTTTTGATTTTCCAAGAGATTCGTTCTTATTTTATGAGAAGAATCGACATATTTTTTTACTAATGGAACCAGTAAAAGTGTTTTTTTTATTAATTTATTCATCTTTATCAAGCCTTAACTTAACGTTCTCAAACTCAACTCCAACCAAACCGAAACGAACCTTACTTGAAAAGACATTGACTATAAATGCATCATGTAACCAATGGTGCTGAACATGATTATAAAGATCACCATCGGCCAAAGCGATAGTTATAGAGTATTCTCCATTAGGTAGCATAGGAAGTTTAAAGATAAATTCAGCTTGAAAAGCTAAATCTGCCTCAACAATCACTGGATTGAGATTGGTATATGGCAGTGTATTTTCACCAAATAACTCCTGACCGAGGCGATCACGAAATATAAAACCGAGTATAGGATTTTCAATTGTCTGAAGCGCACGTGCATGGATACCCAGCCGAACCTTCTCCCCCCCTTTAAAAACCGCGTCATTATTCCCATTAAGTGATTCAAATTGGACCGAATAAATTTCACCTACTCCTGTTTTCCAACCGTTTGCTTCAGTAAGATGGTCAGAAACAGATATCAAAGCTGTGTAATCTATTGACATATTTTCTTCATGCTCAGTTACATCTTGAGAAGTTTTCTCAATCTTCTTTAATTCTGCATCATCGCCATAAACCTCCTGCAATGTATACTGTAGGTAGGCTTCACCAATTGTTTTGGAATCCCCAGACTGAATATTTCGCCCATCCCGTAACCATATTGCTTTTTGACAAAGGTTGATTACTGAACCCATATCATGACTTACAAAAATTATTGTCCCATCTTTCATGAATTTACGAATAAAACGCATACATTTTTGTACGAAGATAGCATCTCCGACAGCCAGTGCCTCATCTATAACCAATATGTCAGCATCTACATGCACAACAACTGCGAAAGCCAAACGCATCACCATACCACTTGAATATGTTTTTATTGGCTGTTCAAGAAATGCTCCAATATCTGCGAATCTAGCAATGTCTTCAAAACGTTGATCCACCTCTTCCCTGGTCAGTCCTAATATCCCTGCATTCATATAAACGTTATCTCGCCCAGTAAATTCAGGGTTGAAACCGGATCCAAGTTCGAGCAATGCAGCGATACGCCCTTTGGTTTGAATGCTGCCCGAAGTGGGGTTAAGCATGCCACAGATCATTTGCAATAGTGTGGACTTTCCTGATCCATTGCGACCAACAATACCTATGCTTTCACCTTTTTTTATCTCGATCGAAACATCTTTAAGTGCCCAAAATTCGCGAAAAAATTGCTTGGGATCTTGACCAGAAAATCGTTGCAATCTAGGATAAATAAATTGCTTAAGTCTATCTTGAGGGTGATCATATATTTGATAACACTTAGAAAGGTTGTTTATTTTTATTGCGAATTCAGAGGACATCGGCAAATCCCTTACGGGTTTTTTGGAACCATGCAAAACCAATCCACGCGATAAATGAACTCGCTATTAAATAAAGACCAAGCCCCCGCCAATTTGGCATCTCTCCCCACAGCAAAACATCCCGGGATTGCTCAATAATAAATGTCAAAGGGTTCAAATAGAATAAAACTCTGTACGACTCTGGAAACGCAGATGAAGGAAAGAAAATTGGACTCATGAACATCATAGCCATAACAATGAAACTAATTACTTGTCCAATATCACGCGAATAAGTCCCAAGTGAAGCCAATATCCACGAGATCCCCATTGTCAACAATAACAATGGGAATATTACTAAAGGAAATAACACAACCGTCCAATGCAAACCTCCTGTCAGAAATAACATAAAACCAAGCAATACTATGACGCTAACACTGGCATGAAATAAGGAGCTACCCAAAGCAATCCAAGATAATATTTCCAAAGGGAAAATTACTTTTTTTACATAATTTACATTACTAAGAATTAAAGATGGTGATCTTGAAATACATTCAGAAAACAGAGAATAAATAATCAACCCAGCAAATAGAATACCTGCAAACTCCAGATTATTTGTCACACCGGGCCATCGAGCTTTAAAGATTATACTAAATACAAAAGTATAAATAACTAACATTAGAGCAGGATTAAAAAATGACCACAATAATCCCATTAGAGACCCTTTGTATCGCCCAACTACCTCTCGTTTACTCATTTGATATATAAGGGATCTATTCTTTGTAAAGCTTTTTATAATTTCTATAGGCGTAATAGAAAAATTCTTCATTTTAACTCCTAGTGATTGTTACTGAGCATAGGCTGTGTATATTTCTCATACATTGATTTGTCGAGATTCATAACATATACAGATGCATCGGTATATCATCAATATAGAGAAATAATCGACTAACCAAACTAAAAAACCAATAATCATATGAATAAGCGCAACGCCAGTGCTAACCATAGAAAGTATTCCCAATGGAAATACAACTTTTTTAGTTAAATTTGGACTGCTTGTAATTAAATAGGGCGATCGAATCAAACACTCAGAAAAAGCTCTTTTGGTCAACTCAATAAACAGACTGCGGCCCCTCCAAAAGTTTTTTATAGTTAGTATCATCATTAACTTATATCCTGATTAAGATACCAATAATAAGTCTTTTCAAGCCCTTCTTTCAGAACGGTAGTGTAACTCCATCCGATATTCTTAAGTCTAGTTACATCAATCAATTTTCTAGGAGCGCCATCAGGTCTTGTAGTGTCAAAAGTTAGGTTACCTTTAAATCCAACAACTTCTTTCATAGTTTCTGCCATCTCTTTAATGGTTACATCTTGACCTGTTCCAACATTAATATGTGACAGCATCGGTTGGGTATTGATCTTGTAAGTTTCTTCATCTAGCTCTAGCACAAAGAGTGATGCTGCTGCCATATCATCAACATGCAAAAACTCACGCATGGCGTTACCTGTACCCCACACTGTCACCTCGGCATCATTATTAATTTTTGCCTCATGAAAACGGCGCATAAGTGCAGGAATGACATGTGAATTCTCTGGATGGAAATTATCATTAACACCATAAAGATTCGTTGGCATAACTGAGCGGAAATCTGTACCGTGTTGACGATTGTATGATTCACAGAGTTTAATGCCCGCTATTTTAGCCAACGCGTAAGGTTCATTGGTTGGTTCCAGTACATCAGTCAATAATGCATCTTCACGCATTGGTTGCTCGACTGATTTAGGATAAATACAAGTGCTGCCTAAAAACAGTAAACGCTTAACTTTATTCTCGTAAGCTGAATTAATAACATTAGCCTCTATCATTATGTTCTGATAAATAAAATCTGCAGGATAAGTATTATTCGCATGAATACCACCCACTTTGGCGGCTGCAAGAATGACATAATCAGGCTTTTCTTGTTTGAAGAAGGTTTGCACTTGCGCTTGATTGGTGAGGTCTAGTTCTTTATGCGTACGCATTAAAAGATTAGTAAATCCTCTTGATTCTAATTGTCTGACAATGGCAGAGCCGACTAAGCCACGATGCCCTGCAATATAAATTTTTTCGTTAAGATCCATTTCTAAATCAATTACTCGTTAAAGTCTGGCGCTTTGAAGCCGTGCTTTTTGACTAAAGAATCACGCTTGGCAATATTAATGTCATTTTCCATCATTTCATGCACCATTTCTTCTAGGGTGATTTTTGGCTCCCAGCCTAGTTTTTCTTTAGCTTTGGTTGGATCGCCCAATAAAGTTTCTACCTCTGTTGGGCGGAAGTATCTTTTATCAACGGCTACGATTAAATTGCCTGTTTCAGTATCGTAACCTTTTTCATCCATACCTTCACCTTCCCAGCGAATCGTCTTACCTAAATGGCCCCAAGCAAAATCAACAAAGTCTCGGACTGAATACTGCACACCGGTGGCAATACAAAAATCATCTGGTTCATCTTGTTGTAGCATTAACCATTGCATTTCAACGTAGTCTTTGGCATGACCCCAATCACGCTTGGCATCCATGTTGCCTAAGTACACTGTATCCTGCAAGCCTAATGAGATACGAGCCAATGCTCTAGTAATTTTACGAGTAACGAATGTCTCTCCTCTAACTGGAGATTCGTGATTAAACAAGATGCCATTACAGGCATACATACCGTAAGCTTCTCGGTAGTTAACGGTTATCCAATAAGCATATAGCTTGGCTGCTGCGTAGGGAGAGCGTGGGTAAAAAGGGGTGGTTTCTTTTTGCGGGGTTTCTTGTACTTCGCCATATAACTCCGAGGTAGAGGCTTGATAGTAGCGGGTTTTTTTCTCAAGACCTGAAATTCGGATGGCTTCTAGTACGCGCAGTGCGCCCAGGCCAACTGTGTCTGCTGTATATTCTGGGGTTTCGAATGATACGGCAACGTGTGATTGTGCGCCAAGGTTGTATATTTCATCAGGTTGTATTTGTTGAATGATACGCACTAAACTCATTGAATCAGACAGATCTCCATAGTGAAGTATAAGCTTACAGTTAGCTTCATGAGGATCTTGGTAAAGATGATCAATACGATCTGTGTTAAATGATGAAGAGCGACGTTTGATGCCGTGCACTTCGTAACCCTTGTCTAGTAAGAATTCTGCTAGGTAGGCGCCGTCTTGGCCAGTGATGCCGGTAATTAATGCTACTTTGTTTTTCATTTAAATCAATCCTAAATAAAGCCAGAAGCCCTGTTATAAGAATCCTCAAATCTCAC
>Ga0209142_1000890_pt1 | contig 18094 bp, 18 predicted proteins | sample SaaInlV_120m_DNA_FD_184678 | JGI IMG/M metagenome (GOLD analysis project Ga0209142, IMG submission 184678) | Marine microbial communities from expanding oxygen minimum zones in the Saanich Inlet - Saanich Inlet SI074_LV_200m_DNA (SPAdes) (version 2) | ecosystem: Environmental > Aquatic > Marine... | reverse complement strand
AAGCAACAAGCCGCAGTAGCCTACGCTGAGAAACATCTCGGGCGCGACTGGGAAACCGACAGAAAACGCCTTGTCCCCCTTCTTAAAAAGAGAGACCTTAAAGACTTCTACGCCTTCGTGGATAAAGTAGCAGTGGTTGACGTTAAAGTGGCCGCGGTTGCCGCGAAGAAAGAATTTGAAGCCCGAGACGCGGCCGAAAAAGCGGCCCCGGTGAATACAACAAAGAAAGCCAATGAGAGTAAGCCTCAGTTTGCGTTCCGTGATGGAGTGCAACGAGAAAATAACTCCCCTTATAAGGTAACCCACGGAGACGTCGAAGGTTTCGTAGCTGAGTTAATGGGTAGGGACAAGGCGACGTCTAGGGATATGCGACGCATCCACATATTCCAATCACACGCGGAGCTTAGCGCCGCAATCGTAGATGGAAATATGCTTGGAGAGACCGTAGCTAAAGAAGAAATTGAAAGCATCACTAAAAAAGGAGCCTATATACACGGTAATGGTGTAGCCTTCGTTAGGCTTAATAATGGGGTAAAGCACGCGTTCTTCATATTAGATGAGATGGACATGGCGTCAGACCAAATGTCGGTAGCGGGTATATTCGTCCACGAAGTTGGCGTCCACATGGGTATGCAGAGCCTTATGGGCGGTAAGGCAACCTCTAAGGTTGCGAACACCATCAGAAGTTGGGCATCACGAAACGACGGTTCTATTGAACAGCAAGTTGCGCTTGAAGTAGAAGCCAGGATAGATTACATACAGGAGACGCACAAGGCCCGAGGGGAAGCCCTTATGACCCAAGCGGAAGTAGACAGCGAAACCGTTGCTTACGCTGTACAGTTTGGAGTGCAAAACCATGGGATTAATCCTATCGCGTCGAAGCCTGGACCTAAAGGTTCTCTACGCTCGATAATTAAAACGGCGTACAACACGTTGAAGAATTTCATGGACTCCCTAACGGGAGGTAATGCTAAGTCTATTACTATTGAAAACTTAGTTGACGCTGCGTATGGTGCTGCTCGTTTGGAGATTAACAAAACATACCACGTATCAACTACTGAAAAGATAGGCGACGTAGACCTTACTCACGCCGGCTCGGGGCTAGATGGAGCAGTAAACGGTTTTGGGTTTAACATAGCAGACCGCTTTGGTTCAGCTGGGGTATACGCAAAAGAAATTAGTAAAGGGGCGACTAAACCCGTTAAGTTGAACAGTTTGCTTAACCTATCCAAAAAAGATGCGGTTAAGTCAGTAACGCCTGGTTTAACTAAGAAGCTTGAGAAGTTGACTAAGGAGGGTACTTACCTACTAGGAGGCAACAAATGGAAGCCTCTAGCTTGGGGAGGGTTTGAGTTCACCTATACCAAAGGCGGCGAAGGGGGGCACACCGTTACTGTAACTCATATTAAATCAGGAGACTCGATGGATGTAGCACTAGAACTTCGAGATGAGAACGGCGCACGCATGTTCTCAACGGAAGAGGTTGCTACCCTTGGAACTATGGTAGACCACCTTAGTGGTTCTCCTCAGGTTTACACGCACATGGTTGATGTTCTATTAACTGACGAGGAGCTTATGTCTTTGGACGACCGTATAAGCGAGCAGAAAATAGTTGTGGACTTTGTTAACTCCATGAGTAAAGAGCTGCAAGCGCTAATAGTGTCTGAAAATGACGAAGGTGCTAGTTTGGAGGAAATGTCAGGTAGAGCCCTGTACGAAACTTTATTCCTTATCGAAGCAGGGCACACTAAAAAAGGCAGTAAAGGGTACCAGCTTATTAATGAGTTGGCGGACACTCACAAAGTAACTCATGACGACTTAAAGGTAGCTAACCAAATAGAAGGGGAAATGCGCCACTCTGCTAAAATCGCTGCGATAATGGATAGGGCAGGCATTAAGGGTACTAAGACTGTAGACGTAACTGAACCAGGCGGCCTTCCTAGCGAACTAGACGCGCTGTCAGACAGTTCTTTAGGCGCAGTGTTTAAGAGGAAAGCTAGAGCCACGCAGGGGTCAATCGCTGATGAAGAAGGAAGCTCTAGGGACTCTAAAATCCTTGAAGGTACCTATAACAAAGTAATATTCAACGAAGACAACATTATAACTTCCGGCACTATTAGGATGACGGACTCAGGCGGTAAGTTGCTTGATATCCCTCTGTCTAAGAAGAAAGACTATGTTCGTTTTTCAATTAAGAACGAGCGTAACCATAATGATAGACGCAACATACGTAGAGTCGTAAAGTTTGTCGGTGGTAAAAATGCTGCGTACCAATGGGACACTTTAGCTTCGTTCGCTAAGAAATCAGCGGAGTCCTTAGATTTCTTAAGTAGTTTGATATACAAGCACCGGTTTGAACTACCTGCGGCTGTAGACGTAGAAAAGGTACTCAGAGATAAAGATGTAATGCGCAACAAAATTGTTCGCTCTGTTGAAAGTGTAGCAGTACAGGCACGAGAAATGACATTTGAGCGTCGACAACTAGTTAACTCATTTATCCAAAAGGCAACCACGGAACAATTGTGGCCGGCAGACCCTAATATAGATGGGCGTACCGTTACTGTAGACAAAGATTTCCATAAAGAATTTACAGAAGTGCTGTCTGACTCCGAGCAAAAAGTAGTTATCGACGTGTTCAAGCACGGGCACGATATGGCAACCATGCTTAAGGACTTGTCTGTAGAGCTAGGTATAGACAGCGAGTTCCTAGGGTTTACGCAGATGGAAGGCCCGTACGCTCCTTTAATGCGATTTGGTGATTACATTGTAGAGCATAAGTCGAAAGAAGTGGTAGATATAGAAGCGCAAATTAAAAAAGGCGGCTTACCCCCTTACAAGGAGAAACTACTAAGTAAAAAACTGGAGAGCCTAAAGACCAACGATAAGTACTACGAGATAAGTTTCCACCAGACAGAAGGCGAAGCTAACAAACACAAAGATGCTAAAGCGAGTAAATACGCGACGAGCACAGTATCCCCTAAAGGAGAAAGTGTAAGTGACGGGCGCGTACCGGACGTTAAAGTTTTAGAGAAAGTTTACGGGGCTATGAAAACTTTAGACCTAGACCCGGGAGCAAAAAAAGCTTTTGAGTCTATGTTAGAAGATATGTACCATTCTGCTTTAGAGGATGCTAATGCACGTCATTCGCAAACTAGGAGGAAAGGTTACGCTGGTTACAACGACAACATGCTGTTCAACTTCATAGAGCATGCTAAAGCAGAAGCTAACTTAGCGGCAACCCTAAAGTACGGTAAAGACATAAATGTAACCTTGGCGGAAATGACTGCTCAGGCTAAAGAAAGTAAAAACCCTAATGTGATGAAGTTGAACAATGCCGTTATAAAGCACTACACTTCAACTTTAGCTAAGGGTGAAACCCGAATTGCAGATGCAATCCTTTCGTACAACGCGTTTAGCCTACTTACTTCTTCGTTTGGTTACCATGTGCAAAACGCAACTCAAACTTTTGCAGTAGCGCACCCTATACTAGCAGGAACATTTGGCGGTTGGAACAACGTTCGTACTAAGATAATGAACGGGTACCACGTAGCTGGTGATATTGTAGGTTACGATGGAAAGGTACCTTTTACTGGAGGTAAGAAAGTAACATGGCAGACGGTTATTGATGTAGACGCGGCCCCTGCTAAGTACAGACACGTACTGTCTAGAATCCAAAACATGGGGCAGTTGGACGTTGGCGTAGAGGAAGACCTTTCTAGCCTTAAAGAAACAAGTACAGGCTTCAAGGCGTTTGATGCTACCTCAAGAGGGGCTGCTACTATAAGCCATAGAGCTTACCAAGTTCCAAGGCTAGTAGAGTCCTATAACCGCGTGTCTACAGCTATCGCAGCGTTTGACTTGGCTACTGAGAACCCTGAAGCCATCAAGCACATGAGGCTGACTCCAGAAGAGTTCGCGGTTAAAGTAGTTCAAGACGCTCAAGGTGACTTCTCATCTACGGGAGCCCCGTACTTCTTCAAGACGGTAGGTAAAAACCCTGTGGGTAAAGTAGCGCTCCAGTTCCGTAAGTTCTCAGTAATGATGATGTGGGCGTACGCTAGAGCAACATTCCAGGCCTTTAAGGGGGTGACTAAACAAGAGAAAATCATAGGTGCTAGAACTGTAGCATTCCTACTAATGCACACTGCTGTGTTTTCGGGTGTCAGAGGACTACCTGCAATTGCTAAGTTTACTGCTATATACTTATTACTAGCAGGTATGTTTGGTGAGGACGACGAAGAACCTAAGGACACTAAAGGTTACATCGAGCGTATGGTAGATGAAAACGTTGACAATAAAACCGTAGCCACTATGATAAACCGAGGAGTTCTTAGTGCCCTTGGTATAGACGCGTCTATAAAGTTAAGCCACGCTGGTATTTTTGACTTGGTTCCCTTCGGGGATTTCGACCTTTCCCTTGATGGACTGTGGGAATACGTCTATGGAGCGTTCGGCCCAACAGGGGGCCAAGCGGCTAACGTTGTTAGGGGTTTTGAGTTCGCAAAAGAAGACAATTACTACAGAGCCCTAGAGAGCGTCTCCCCTAAGGTGTTAAAGTCGCCCATGGAGTCCTACAGACTTGGGACGGAAGGGTACACCGATAGCGCAGGCACTGTTGTAGCTAACCCCGATAATTTCGATATGTTACCCCTTATAGCAAACGCTTTAGGTATTCCGGTGAGTCAGGTTTCTAACTTGAAGTGGAATAGAGGAGAACAGTACGAAATCAAGGAGTACTTTACTAGACGTCAGCAGGAAATAACAAGCGAGCATAAACGTGCTAGCAAAGCGAAAGACCAAAAAGCGAGGCGTAACGCGGAAGGAGCCTGGTATAAACTGCAAGCCGCTAAGGACAACATACGACCGTTCTTCAATAACGCGCCTAATTCCTTGAAACGTACCCCTATAACAGTACTATTTAAAGCAGGAGACAGAGACTGGAAGAAGCAACAGAAACTCGAAAGTGAGTTAGGCACTAGGTAAAAGTCCACAGTGGACTTATTCATCGCTCGCCTTGGTAACGGCTTAAAAGTACCACTTAAGGCCTGGTTTACTCTCTTTTTCCAGGTCTTTTTTCGTGGTGAATTAGGTAGCCCGTCTCGGCGGCTAGTCGGCTAGGTCACACCCCCTGGAAATCGCCTCATGAATAAAGAGACTAGGTTGGGGATGCCCTAGCTGCAAGTGTTTTTTAACAGCACACCGCTTGCTGGCGCCGTTGCGGGGTAAAACATAACAAACGTCCCCGCAGGGGAATTACTCTACATCTAGTAGTGTCTCTGTGGCAACACCTTCGTCCGTCTCAACTAGGTTGAGGGGCGCGTTATCACCAAACAATTTACCGTAGTTGAACTCGTAGCAACGAGTCTGACCACTTGGAACTGTTGTTCCTGAGCCGATGTAACACTTAGCGGCAGGCTTACCATCGGCATGGTATATTAAATACCCACCGCTGTCCAATTCTTCTTTCATAGCTACAGGAGCAACACCGTGTTCCTTACACCAATCGTTAACCGCTTTAGACATTATGTACACCTTCTTGTCTTCCGTGCAAACTCTACCAACTGCTGGCGCCCTTAAATGTTCTAAAGGCATTTCCTTTTTCTTGGCTCTTGCGTCACCGAACCTAAGCGTAATGATGAGTCGTCCCGGTAGCGTAGATATAAACTGAGCGATGTGCTCACTAATATCTGTGTTACTTTCTTTACGGCTCTCGCGCATCTGAACAATTTGTTCCAGTGCCCACTTCTTCATGCCCGCTATGTCAAAAGATACTAACCCTATCTTCTCAGCAATCTTACCGGCCACTATAGCAGTTACGATAGTGTCTCTATAGAAACGCTCTTTGTTGTCGTCACTAGACTTTGGATTAAATTTACCACGAGCAGCGGTTATTTGCCTACGCACCCAGTCATGGTTCTTAATAACAAACCTAATGAAAGGTCGGCACGCTTCGCCGTAGACGTTGTCCATGTGGTCTTCTACAAACGACTGTGTTATGTCTGGGAATACATCGGCTCTAAAGTTCTCGGGTAGTTGTACCTCGAAGAAGCGCAACTGCGTCGCTTCAACTCTGAAGCCCGCAGGTAGTTTACTAATGTTCTCGTGCAATGAGTCGTTCGACGTAATGAAACTATTCTTAAACCACTGACCACCAACTGTGCTAAATTTACCGTTGGAACCAAGGCGCTCTTTATCACGACCGTTCGCTAAAGCGTAACCCGTTCTAGTTAACTCGTCTGGCGCTCTACCTGAGAACTCATCTAGCAACATAGGTACGGCGCCCATAATAGCGATACGTTTAATCACAGCGTTTAGTGTGGAACCCTGCTCGCCTGTTTGGCGTTCCATGAAGGAAGGGTTTCCATAAAAACCACACGCTATCTTAGCCGCTGTAGATTTACCCGTGCCACCATACCCAGTAAAAGCGAGAGGCAGCCCGTGCCAGTTCGAAGAACCCATGAGTTCAACAAGTACAGAACCCATCGAGTGGCACACCGCGAACTGAAACGGCTCTGCTCCCGGTCTGTTGTACAGCGTGTCTATATTAGCAACCCACTGCTCTAAAGTCCCGGAGGTCCCGAAGTTAACAACTACGTCCGCCGGCATATCCTCGTCGCATAGTACTTCTTCCTCGCCTTCTAGCTTAATCATGTTGGTTCCTATTACGAAACCTTTTCTGTCTTCGGTCCAACCAAACTGCTTGTATGTTTTGGTTTCCATACGCCACGCTTGGAGGGTTTCGATGAGACCTTCTGCAAATTCAGCCATGTCGTTCCTTGATTTATTTGTTCTCATTAAGAAGACTTCGTGCGACGCTAGAGTCTTCGCCATCATATCCGTTGACGCTAACTCTGAGGTGGGCATGAAGAACTCACGCCACCTGCCATTCTTTTCTTTGGCACGCCACTGAATTACCCAAGTGCCCTCGGAGTCTTGTATACGGTTGATAGGGTATATGAACGACCTACAGAACGGTCTCCAGTGTACAACTCCATCGTCGTCCTTGATCGACCTAGACAATGACTTACCGTTCCAACGATAGCCGGTCATCGGCCAATATGGAATTTTCTGCCCTTCTATTATCGGTACTGTCGCAGGCTGTTCGTCGTCCGTTTCCGTTTCGTCCTTAGCGGACTCTGCTTGTTCCTTGTTGCCTAACTGTATTGAGAACTTGCACTTGTCAGCCATGTCACAAGACTTCATACACTCAATGTGTTTATCCATCTCAACACATGAGGTCGGCCCGAACTCCCACTCGTCAATCTTAGCTTGGGTTTCTTCAAACGTATAACCCTTGTACCCTTTACTCCACTCGTGTATTAGTTCCGTACCGTTCTCACAGTGCTTAACCACACCAATGGCTCTGTGCCAATGAGGCTCAGGTATGTCACCTTTCTTATCGCGGAACTCGCGGATAGCCTTACAGTGCTCTGCAATTACATTGGCGTCTGCCGTAGGGTAATCTCCTAGCGCCGCAGCGAACGGGTTAGCCCCTTTACTCTTGTCATAGTTGTTAGTAGGCGCAGGCTGTACGTCGTTGTCCTTGATGTACCCTTGGAGTTTTTCACGTATTGTTTCCGCAGGGTACTGCTTACCTAGCTTGACTAACTTAACCTCAACGGGAGGGTTAGTCTTACGGTTATGAGTACCGACCGGTCGTAGTATCCGAGCGCTATCCATGTCAACAGCCCTGTCAGCCTTTAGCCCCATATGAGTCGTGACGTCCCTCTTGAGAGCAGACAGTTCCTTCCATACATCTGAGGTAACGTCTTCATCTAGCGAGAAGTAACAGTGGTACCCACCGCCCGACGAAGTTATCGTAGGGGTAAGTTGTAACACCTTGGCTAACTGAACGATATCTGCTAGCGCTTCTTCCCTAGTAGCGTACTTTTTCTTACCGTCGCCACCAACGTCGAAGTCGTCGAACAACGAACGGCACGCCACCACGTTTTCTTGGGTTCGTATGCGCTTCTTCTTTTTTCGTTCATCGTCGTACCAATCACCAAAAGAGTTCACTGCGAAGTAAACTGTCTCACCTTGGTCGTCGAAGAACTCAGCTGCTAGCGCCGCGTCCTTAGCGCTATCGTACTTCTTGTACTTAAACCAAACGCCACCTTTGCCTGTTGGTGTAGCTAAGGCTATTATCTTCGCCCCGCTGTCCGGTAGTACTAATTCTAAAAATTGTTGAATCCCCATGTTCCACCTAGTTATTTTAAAAAGTCCACGGTGGACTTTTTATAGAGCATAAAAAACCGGGGCGAACCCCGGCTCCTAAGTTGACGATACTAATCGTCGAAGTCTAAACCGTCTAGTGCGTCGTCAATGTTGTCCGTCTCTACGGGAACCTTAACGTCTTTGAGGTCAACCTTCTTCTGTTTCTTGAAATCAAAAGTTGGTTCGAAGTCGTCGCCGCCTTCACCTTCAACATATTCTACTAGCTCCATAACTTGCACCGCTTGTAGCTCTAACGAAGTGTTAGTCTTACCATCACGGGTCCAAACATGCGCTGAACACTGGATGTTACATACAGAACCGTTACCGATAAGGTCAGTAACCTTATTACCGTACTCGTCCACAACTACTACAGGGCGCTTTGGTTTACCACCCACACCGAACGTCGCTGACTTTTTAAGTTTCACTTGGCGTAAACCATCTTCCAACACTAAGTCGTGTTCTTGGTTGCGCTTGAACTTAGGAAACAAACCCGTCTCCTTATACTTTTCCGCTTGTGCGTCGTCTAGTACTGCTTGGACAGTCCAGTTACTAACACCTTCCCCTTGGTATGGTGCTTCAGGTTTGTCTGCTTGCAGTTTAGTCCACATTACTTTTACGTTGTTAAACGAATAATTAGCTATTTCAGCCATGGTGTTTCTCCTTTTTTACTTGAATGTTAATCGTCAAAATCTAAGTTATCTAGTGCTTCTTCTATGTCGTCGAAGTCTTCTACACTAGCAACCTTAGGTTCCGGCGCTTTCTTTTTTACTTCCGGCTTAGGCTCAACCTTCACCGGCGCTTCTTCAGCCTTTTCTTCTTTCTTAGGGGTTATCGCAAAACCCCCTACATTGTCAATAGGAGCGTCAACCACACCGGTAATCCGGTTGATGGCATCTTTCTCGGTCTTGACTAATCCGTCTATAAGTTTCAACTCGTCTTCTTCTACGAACCTAGTAGCCTTGAACGTTAGCGATGGGTAGTCACCTTGGGAATTAAATCCTAGCTGAGTTACTACGTACTTAGGGTCAACACCACGCTTGGATAACTGCGCACCGTATTGCCCTAGGGTCTTCAGTGCGTACGACGTTACCTTAAGTAGCATCGGCTCACCTACGTTATCGAAAGGGGTAACGCACAGTCGCATAGAGTCTGAGCATAGTTTACCTCTACCACCCTTGTCGGTTATGCGTGAGCCCCACTGGTTGTGAGGACAGATGGCACACTTCTTAGATTGAGGTGCATCCGCATTTTCCGAAGGTGTAGCCCCGTTGTTAGAGTAACAAGTCGGCTTAACGAACCCGCTGTCTTCAAAGCCGTCAGCGTAGTACACCTTGGATTTGTTAGGGTTCGACGCTAGTATCACTATGTCTAACGTGTCCACTCCTATTTCTTCTCTCATTCCGTTACTACTCACGTAGAACGATGGTGATTTAATTGTAAGTTGTTTGAACCCTTCCGTGCTACCTGCCGCTGCGAACGGGTTAGTACCACTGAAAGTGTCTTTTAGGTGTGCAGGTAAGCCTGCGTCTAATTCAATCATGTCGCTCATATTACTTACGCCTAAAGTTAACCACTTGGGTTTCGTTCCAGTTCACACCGGGTGGTAAGTCTTCGTTTTCTTCTTTGTATTGAAGTACAGCCGTCTTGTTAACCCTACGTTCCAACATCTCCCATGCGTTATCCGCTTTGATGTGTTCAAGCAAAGCGTCCCAGTCAGCAACTGATGCCGATACTCTTGTGGAGCGATACGCCGTACCTGAGTCCTTGGAGGACACGTTGTCTATACCCCGTTCGTTAAAACGTTTTAGGAACTCTACTTCAATGTTGTTCTGTTTATCTTTGTCTCCTGCATCGTCCGCATTGTAGTCCGCTTTTCTTCGGGCTCTACGGTCGCGCAGTGCGATGAATAGTTTCAATAAAGAACCATCATCCATTTCACTCGCTTTTGCCATTACTACTCTCCTTTTTATCTGCTAACCAATTGTTAATGTCAGCCTCGTCCCAACGAAGAACCTTTTGCGAGACTCTTATAGGTTGTGGGAAACTAACTTCACGCCTACGTAGAGCCGGTAAAGCGCCCTTCGTAATTCCTAATTTTTCCGAAACTTCTTCCGGTCTAAGTAAGTTCATGTGTATTCAAGTCCTTCCGTATGTGTTCAAGAGAGTACAAGAATACACTAAACCTTTTAGCGTGTCAAGCAATATGTTTACCTCTATGCGCTTTTATTTCTTCCAGTAGAGCACCTTGCATTTTCTGCTTGTTCTTAAGCCTTTTGTACATACGTTGTTCTACTTTTGTGCCTTCCAACATGATAATAAAGTTGTTCATTTTCTGCCCCGGTCTGTTGATACGACCATTAGCTTGCTCGAAGGTTTCGTTCGATGTTACGCATGAGTACCAAACGATAGTACTAGCCGCTGTTAGGGTAAGTCCGTGAGACATCGCTGCAGGTTGTGCCACAATAACTTTTAAGTCTTTACCCTTTTGGAACTCCCCAAATATACGGTCGCGCTCATTCTTACTAACTCCGCCGTAAATAGTTTCTACTGTGAAGTGCTTAGCTAGTTCCCTAGACACCATCTTGACTGACGATACATAAGGTACGAACACAATTACTTTACCTTCAGCAGCGCTGATAATATCTTTTGTTTCTTGTATCCTTGGGTTCGATGGTATAGTTACTTCACTACCGTCGTCGGCATACACAACACCACATGCTATTTGAATTAACTTAGCCATCTTAACCGCTTCGTTAACCGCAGTAATAGCCCCCGTGTCTGCTTGGGTCTGTAACCTATTAAGCATCTCATTGTAGGCCTTATTCTGTTCCTTGGTTAACGCCACTTGTCGGGTCTCGTACATTAGAGGGGGTAGGTCTACACACTCGTCCCTAGTGAATCTAACTGACGGTTGCATAACCTCTTTAACCGTATCTAGCGCGTCGGGTTTAGGTTGCCATATAAACTGAGTTATCTGACGCATGACTTGCATCTTAAATCTGTTGAAATACAGCGGAACCTTATCGGGAACCAAAAGCTTGCACTGCGCCCATGCGTCAGTTGGGGCGTTAGGAGTCGGCGTTCCAGTCATACCCCAACACCACCTTTTGTCCTTGTGCTTGTTCACTACTGCGTTTATTGTCTTCCACTTATCGGTCGCCGCATTTCTAGCACACTGAGCAATCTCGTCGACGATGACCAGATTTATGTCTTGTCTGGCGCGTAGACTTTCTTCTACGATAGCAACACCATCATGGTTAATAATATATACATCTACGTCTTGCGCTAACAGTTTCAATCTCTTAGCTCTAGTGCCGTGAACCACCACACACGTTAAGTGCGTGAAGTGGTTGAATATCTCGTCGGCCCATGTCCTTTCCAACGTGGAAAGCGGGGCTACTATTAGTACCTTGTTTAGTACACCTACACTTCTAAGATAGTCGTACGCCCATAGCGACGCTAGTGACTTACCCGTACCTAACTCACTTAAGTTGAACGCTCGCTTATACATAGATAAGAAAGCAGCCGCTTCCCGTTGAGCCATAAACGGCTTGAACCTACCCGGCCAATCATAGTGGTGTCTTATCGGTGCAGGCGCATCGAAACCTAAGTTTCGTAGCACTTTAGTTTCTTCTATATTATGGGGCACTGCTACTAGTGTTTCCCCTTTTACAGTTATCGTCTTAGCTGACGATATGACGCTTAATATCTTAGAGGTATCTTTAACCTTAAGTACTAGCGCCCTCTTTTTCTTCAATACTAACATTTTCCAACCCCTCGATTAACTTATACAAATAGTGCTGTGCCTTATGTAGGTCTACAATACCGTTCTTTTCTTTGTAGCGACACACATACTTAATGATGTTGCCCTCCAAGTAACCGAGTTTGTTTGCGACTATAAAGTCCCAAGGCTGGATATCAGTCTGGTAGTGAGTACCGCTGACTTGCCTATCATTTGCTTGCATTTACTTACTCCTTTTTTTATACATTTCAGGTTTGTCTTTTCTCCAACCTCTGTTTTTCTTCTGACTAACCACCCGTGTGTTTGAGTCGTTACCACTACCGCCCTTAGCTAAAGGTTTCTTATGGTCAACGTCTTTACCGTCTCCCTTTTTAACTGTACCTTTAGCTAGTGCGTGTCGTCGTGCTTTGTTCTGCAACACTCGTTTTGCTTGTACACTTGGTTTCTTGTTGTATGCCGCCTTGGTTTTAAGCGACTTAGCTGATGTTTTTGGCATCTATTACCTCCTTAACTTGTTCAACGTCGTCAACTACGATAGCAAGACCTTCGGCTGCATTGATACCTGCAATCTCTCTGTCTTGGTTCGGAGTCGTGTTCTTTAACTTCCCCGGTGCCTTAGTTTCAAAAGCCATGAATCGACCTTTGTAACATACTAAGATGTCGGGACATCCCGAACGTCCCATGCCGTTTGAAACCGGCATGTAGTACCACGCACCTATTGATACTAAATACTCTTTGACTTTCTTTTTAACTTTACCTTCAGGTGTCATACCCATAATCTATACTCCACAAAATTCACATAGCTTACTACCGACCGGGCACCAATTGCGACACAGTCCTGACGGTTTGGCTTGCCACTTATCGGTGTCAAATGCAATACCTAAGCGCTCAGTTCTAGGCAAGAACTCTGCCCATATCTCTGTGATGTCCTCACGCGTGTAGGTCTCCTTATCGAACTTACCTACCTTAAGCCAAATGAAGCCGCACACTATCTTCTCCACCCAAGGGTAATATATGAACGCTAGTGCGGCGAACAGCTTCAGTTGGTCGGAGTCGGGTTTATGTTTGCCCGTTTTCCAATCTAATAAGTATGCTGTCTTGGAACCAACGACACCGATGTCAACGATACCTCTACACCATACGTCCTTCGCCATCCACTTGGTAGGCTTGAAGTTGTTGTTGATAGCCATACGTTGCTCAACGATACGCTTGCCTTCGTACGTGAATATCTTGTCCACGTATTTAGCGTACTTTTGTAAGTCCGCCGGTAGTCTTGCTTTCTTGTTGGCGTAGTCCTCGAGGTGCTTGTGTACTTTGTTACCCCAAAGCGATGCTTCGTGTTGTTTCTCGTGAGCCTCTTTAGTTACTCGTGTCAGTTGGTATCTACGTGGGCACGTCTCGAACGCTGTTAGCGCTGAGTAACTCCACGGTTTAGTTAAAGTCGATTTCATCCGGTTCCTCATCCTTATGTTCTTTTATGCACTTGTTAAGGTAGTAGTCAAACGCGTCATCATAGTCAACGCCTTGTACTGCTACGCGGTCTGCATAATCTTCCGCCATTTCTTCACATTTTTCTAAATAATCCATTTCTTTCCTCAATGTTCTAATTGGTTACTCCCCCGAGCCTCTAAAAGAGTGTACCCTACACTACAGGTACTGTGGAACAAATAGTGTTTATTTTGCAGCGCCGTACGTGTCAGCTATGTCTCCTTCGCTCCACGTAAGTAGTTCCGGCCACCATGTTGGAGGCGTTCTCATTATGCGTTGTACTGAATCGAGTGTATCTTGTGCTTCATCTTCGGGTACAACGTAAACTAGTTCGTCGTGCACCATCAAGGCGGGTATGAGTCCTAACTCGGACTGCACATCCAAGGCGTTATCAGCGATTACATTCCTAGCGAGGTGTTGAACAATGTTCTCAACAATCTTACCGGCATAAATCCTAGCCTTGTTACGTCCCTCTCCGTAGATAAACTCACTTCGTCCCGTTTCCTCGTTGACTTCGGTGCGCAGATTAGGGTAACGAATTACACCTTTCGGAGTTTGAAGTCCTTCCGGCGTTGGATACACCATACCCCAAGGGTCTACTGCACCCCCTTGCGCCCCTCTCATAATAGTAGGTAGCACGTTGTGACATCTTCGCCACGCTTGGGTTATATCTGGGTAAGCCCTTCGCCACGTATCTACAATGTCTTTAGACTCTAGTAGGTCGATGTTTACTCCACCCATAAGCTTCGCTACCTTTTGGAACGTAATGTGTCCGGCTCCAAAACCTAGCCCGAGGTGGGCGACTTTACCTACTTGTCTCTGTTGTTTCGTCACAGCGCCCTCGTCTACACTATATAAGGTAGCGGCGAACTCTTTGTAGAGGTCAGCGTTCTCAGGGTCAGCTTGGAACAACTCCATGCTTGAAGGTACCTTCCACAAGAAGTGGTTAACCCTCAACTCAATACCCGATAGGTCAGCAACAACTACCTTGTACCCTGGCGGTGCTATAAGAGAGTTTCGTAAAGCATCGGATAACTTAGGGTCATAGGGGTTAATACGTGGGAGGTTTTGTGGATTGTATCCCCACCCCGACCATCTACCCGTTGTATCTGCCCCATAGTATTTCAAAGGGATAGGTACTTTGTTCTGTGGGTGTGCCCCGGCGGCGACTAGGAACGCTTGAACTCGTGTACGTAGTATTGTACTCTTGGCGTCTAGTCTTGCGTTAGCGGCCACAGCTACCAAAGGGTTAGGGTGTTCTTGTAAAGCTATGAAGTCTTCGTCGGTCTTAGCTAGTGCCGGTATCTCTTTACCCGTTCGCTCCGATGTTTTCATAGGGACTTCTATTCCTAATGTCTCTAGGAACTTACCGAACTTCGGTGCCGATGAAAGTAGTTTTAGTACCGCTTCGACCGCTTCGTCGTCGTCCATGCCTAATTCAAACACGTCCATCTGTTTGGCGGCTTCTAGGAGTGCCATACGCTTTCTCTCAACTTCTTCCACTAACGTGTTGTTCAGTAGGTCCACATCACAGTCGAACGTTGGCTCAACGAGTGCTCTAATTGTCATGTCTATAAGCTTCACCTCGTCGCGCTTGGTCTGGGGTATGAGTCGTAACAGCAGTCCGTAGCACTGGTCCACGTCTTCCTTGTTGTATCTACGCATACCTACAATCTCTTGCTCAGTAAAGTCACATAAGTGTCTGCCTTTCGTTTGTAGCAGGGCGGAGTTGTCTTTGTACCCAAGCCTATAATGAGTTACTAGTTTAGCTAACGATAGTCCTACGTCTTTCGCATGGATAGGTCGTGCCATTGCTAGCGTACAACCCCATAGTTTTGGTTTGATGTTCAGCCTCCACGCTAAAATCATAGAGTCGAACCCGGATAGGTTATGCCCTACTACCCAACAGTCAGACCAATCTACTTTATTGCAGTAGTCCTTAACATTCTGTTCACCGAATACAACTTCAGTATCCCCGTCGTCGAACTTAAACGCACAACTGATTATCTCTGTGTCGGGGTGCATACAATACGCAATAGGTGACATCTTGGTTAGGGAATGACCTACGTCCCAAAACGTCTCTAGGTCTAATGTACATATTCTCATTTAGTCTCCTAATATTCTTTTAGGCCGTAGTGTGCTCGGTCATGTTCATTCTGTCTTCGTTTAGGTTACCCATTGCTAGGTTTCTCTGGTTTAACACGGTACTCTTGGTCTTCAAACCAACCGGGTGCTGTAGGGGGTACTATATCTTCCCAATGTCTAACACTTGTGTCGCAACATAGGACTACTAGTTTCTGTATTGGATAACCCTCTGCCCATTTGTGTATTAGTTCTGCATGTTTATGTTGTCTCATCTTATTTCTCCTTATTAATCTGGTTAAAACTTGAACACACCTTGTCGTGCAGTCGCATCTTTTCCAATAGTGCTTCAATCCTGCCTTTCTTCTGCCAGAAATTTAGAGGAGGTTCTTCTTTTAACTTAGCTACCTCTAATGTCAACCTAGTAACTGTGTCATCTAAGCGTTCTACGTGTTTTATTAATTGCTTCCAAGGTTGTTCATCAATAGCTCGTTGCCATTTGTCTTCTGCTTTAGGTTTGATACGGTAATCAGCATTAGTATCATCAAAGTCTGAAAAAGACTCAACGCTATACCAATGCGTATTAAAACGATACTCAACCTCTAGTCCATCCATATAAGCATTTACATATGCCTTTAGTTCATCATTCATCTTCATTCTCTTGTTTTATTTGGTGAGAGTTGGGTAGTTATCTTTTACAAACACCAGCAGTGCTGATAATTAGTTAAAGCCCTTGTAGGGTACCCTCGAATCCCTTTTATTTAACCCTCTAATTCAGGTAAATCGATAGGTGGCCAGTCAGGTACTTTTGTTTTTAATTGTAAATTAAGGTCAGTTAATACTTCTTTAATTTCGTTTAATGAGTTACGACCTAAGTTAGGCGTTCTCAATAAATCTCGCTCAGATTTTTGAATTAAATCACCAACAAAGAAAATCTCCTCTGCCCTCAAACAATTAGCAGTTCTAGAGGATAGCTCTAAACCATAATACGTCTGTATTAGATAGCTCTCCGGAAAATCTTTAACTGTTTTTATAACGATTGGTTCAGCTCCGTCTGTTAAAGATTCACCTTCTTTGTTTAAGTTACTATATGGGATAGTCAATTCAAATTCTTGAGCATCTCTAGTAAAGTAGTGAGTTAATTTGCAGTAACTGTTTTTATAGTTCGCAACACCACTTATTGTGGATACTACAATGAAATCATCATCCATCTCAATAGTTAACGTACCGTTACGTTCAGCATGTGCATGCATATTGATAAAATTTAATAAATCAGTCATGACATTAATCCAGGACACTCAGTAGGGTCATCTGCAGTACACTCACGCATAGTAGGACTGTCACCAGTACCATAAGCATCTTTAGTTCGTTCACAGTGCTCACAGTTTTTACAGTATTCACCTTCTTCGTCTACAATTTCCCAGTCACGATAATCATCCTTTTCTTTAGCTTTAATAGCTAATGCATAGTCATCGAAGTCAGGTTCCATATCACGCATAAGTGCATCGTGTTCTTGCTCTTCAAAAAGCATTCGTTTAACTTGTCCCATGAGGGTCTCCTTATTATAATTCTGCTGTGAAGTTACAGTAGTCGTCTGGGTTAGCCATAAAATATTTAAGTATTCGCATACCTATATCTAATCTAGCAAACCATTCATACATTTCTGTTTGTTTTTCTTCACTTAATTTCTGCCAATCAGGGTTATCTTTTATATCCCCTCGATAGGCTAGATCAAATAAATAAATCAAGTCGCCTAAAGCGTCTTTACATTTATCGATTCCTGTGAGAACTGTATCTACATCGTCTACACAATAGTTTATGAAATCTTGTTCTTCTCTAGCTCCGAAGAATTCAGCATCTGTAGAGTTTTGGCAACCGAACCAGAACTTACCTTCAATATCTCCTTGATAATAGCGGCCGATGCTAATACCCTCCTTGTTCATCAAATTTTTTAATAACATTACCTACTGTGCGATGACTAACACCGTAGTTCTGTCCAATTTCTCTCATAGAGCACCCAGAATTGAGTTGTTTTTTCCACTCTTTATAATACTTATTGTTGCCCTTATCCTTTATGCCTGTGTAACCTACCGTTATTCCGGCATCATACGCATGTTGCTTATTTTCTGAATAGGAACACCATTCAAGATTGTCTGCTCTATTGTCAGTCTTTACACCGTTGATGTGGTTAACTGTTGGTTTGTCTTCTGGGTTAGGCACGAATGCTGTAGCAACAAGTCGATGTGTTTTTTTAGTTTGACCTAGTAACTTTACTCTCAGGTACCCATAAGCATCTTTGTGTTGTTTTATTAGTGTTAGTTTGGTAAATTTTCTATTACTGTACACATTTCCTTGATTATCAACAAAATAACCTTCTTGCATTTCTACCATAATACCTCCTTTAAATAATATGGGTAGATTATACCAGCCCACATACTATTTGGGTTTACCTAATATCTACCCATCAATCACCTTGCCTTCTAATAATAGATGAGTAGCGTATTCTTTAAGTTCAGGTAAGCATCCACACATAGGTGCGTAGTTAGTTACGTTATCTTTAAAGGCTGT
>Ga0209142_1000879_pt1 | contig 18273 bp, 17 predicted proteins | sample SaaInlV_120m_DNA_FD_184678 | JGI IMG/M metagenome (GOLD analysis project Ga0209142, IMG submission 184678) | Marine microbial communities from expanding oxygen minimum zones in the Saanich Inlet - Saanich Inlet SI074_LV_200m_DNA (SPAdes) (version 2) | ecosystem: Environmental > Aquatic > Marine... | reverse complement strand
CTTAAAAGAATGCGAATTTAGATTTAATAATCGCAAGCAAGATATTTATAAAGTTTTGCTTGGAATGTTTAGAAAAGAGTCGCTTAAGTTGTCATGACCCTATTTTAATTTCTCACTATGGTATGGAAGAATTGTATGAAAAATTTGGATTTTAGGGTTAAAGGAGAATTAGATAGTTCGTTAGTTGTGCAATACAGAGATATTTACATAAATATACGAAAAGAATATGTTGATTGTATTAATCGGGCATCAAATGGACAAGCTAAAAATTTGGTTTGGTGGTTTGGTGGGGGGAGTTCAAGAGATGATGGAACTAGCAATATTTATCATTACATGGTATGTGCCTTATTATTACGTGAAATATTGAATAAGGACTGTAGAATTAATACTATTCTAGTGGATGACACTGTATTCAAAAAAGTATTATTAGAGACTTTTCCTGACTTACTTGATCATAATATAAAGATAATAGCTTGTGAAAGAGCGACGTATCAAGTCTTGGTGAAATTATTCCGCCCAGTATATATATTTTTGAGAGGCTTACTGGAGTTTTCCATGGCGAAAATATATGTGAATAAAATAAAGTTATCCAGAAAAACTACCATTATATCGACCTACGTTCAACCTACTGTAGATATAGATGATGATCGATATTTTCCAGGTTTATTGGAAAATACAACAGAGAATGTTAGCTACTTCTACTTTGTTCCAAGATTCCATGGCTATAATATATTTGAGTATAAAAAAGTATACCAAGCTATGCATAAATCAAAAAAAAAATGGCTGGTTAAAGAAAAATATTTAAAAATTTCAGATTATTTTTTTGCTTTTTTCTGTTCATTAAAAGTAACTAAAAATAAAATACCTAAAGTAGAGTTTTTTGGGATTTCAATAGACAGACTGTTAAAATATGAGTCCAATCAACACAGGGACTTTAGGTCTACTTTTAATGCATGGCTTAATTTTAGATTTTTTATGCGCCTGTCACAAGATGGTATTGTGATTAAAAGGATTATCTCTTGGCATGAGAATAATCTTGTAGATAAGGGGTGGAATGCTGGTATAAATAAATTTTTTCCAGATGTACTAAACATTGGTTATCAGGGCTTTGCAAGACAACCATATATTAATTATCTTTATTCAACACATATAGAAAGGCGGGCGGGTATCATTCCTAATATTGTTGCGGTTATAGGTGATAAGGACATTGAGGAAAGGCGAGAGTTTGATAGGGGACTGAGTGTTGTGTCTTCACCAGCATTTAGGTTTCAGCACATATGGAGAGACTGCCAATCCAAAAATAAAAAAGACCGTGATGCGTATCATATTTTAATTGCATTACCTGAGCGAAAAGATGTTGCTAATGAAATGATTAGTATGCTAAATCTGGCTACTCCTATTTTGAACAAGATAGGAGTAAAGTGTGTTATTAAAATTCATCCTGATAGTAATAATGATACTTATATGAGAAAAATTTATAAAATAAAGTTGCAGGAAATTGAGCTGAGTGACAAAAGTATTGGTAAATTACTATGCAATGCTGACTTATTAATCAGTGCTGCTTCGAGTGTCTGTTTGGAGGCTATTGTGACCGGAGTTTATGTTGCTTTGTATGAGTCTGGTAGTTACGCATTTCTAAATCTAATTCCACCTGAGATTGATTCGTGTCATTGGAAGGGGTTTCATGATGCCTCTGAATTGGAAGGGATAATTAAACATCATATAAGTAATAAAATTTCATACGATAACTTGAATAACTTAAAAGAGCAATATTTTATTCAAGTTAATCAAGATACTGTAGCAACATTTCTGAATAATAGTGTTCCACATAGCTAGTTTTTACAGATGAGTATCAAATCCATAATATTGCTACTATATGCCTTATTTTTACTTTTATTTATTGGCGCATATATTGGAAATCCTGAGTCTCTAATTATTAATAATATTGGATTTCTGTACGGAGTTTTATTTTTTTTCCTAGCAATGATATATACATATTTATTAAACGGATCGTTTAGTATTTTACTTACTATTAGTTTTATATTTTTTATATTGTATGCTCAGAGACTGGTTAACTTAATGTTTCTTACGGCTAGTTCAAGTAATTCTATTTATTTAAGATATGATTTTTTAACTAGTGACGATGTAAATTTAGCCATAATATTTTTGGATATTTTGCTTGGTGCTCTGATTTTAATACATTTTTTTTTGAGGCCAAAAAAATCTGTTGTTTTAGTATTTGGCAGTGAAATGAGAAGTCTTTCTGTAAGACAATTTATTCACAAATTCTATTTTGTAATACTAATTCTGTTTATTGTTTATAAAGTTTTAGCATATAACCCCATTATTTCAAAAGCATGGCCAGACGATGTTTCAATAAAAATTCTTATTTATTTACTGGAATATTCTAGAGTATTTTTATTTTTTACTTTGGCTGTTCTATATTCTGGGGTTGTAAAAATTGGTAGACTGGAAAAGCGACAAATAAAGCGAAATATTATTTTATTCATCCTTTCTATAGTTGTCACTCTCAGTAAAGCCATGTTTATAGCATCTTTAATCATATTGATGACCACTTTTCTAATGTATGGTAAAAAGTCGATAAGTTTAAAATATGTATTTATTTTTTTTACTATTAGTGTGTTGACAATATTAACTATCTTAGTTCAAAGTAAAGTAGAACGGTATATTTTGACCGGAGACATAGGGGTAGATAAATCCATGACAGCAGATAAAAATATTTTTTTGGAAGGATTAAATCTAATGTCAAGAAGGCTTGGAGGTGTTGATTGGATTGCTTTGTCTTTTAGCCAAGCTCGTGGAGCAGACCTTTCAAAGGAGGTGACATTTATCAACTCGTCGAAAAGAATAATTAACAGGTTCTTTAATGGGGAAAGTAAACCCTTTCCCGTATTAAATCACGGCAGGGTTATACCTGAAATTATTAGAGGGATGCCAAAGTGGACTGAGGCAAGGTATGCAGAGTATATGACATTAAATGGGAAATTAGTCGCACTTATTAGGTGGGGCGGTATTACAGGGTTTATATTTATATATGGAATTGCTCTGGTAATAATAAGGTCCAAAATTACCGCGCCAATAAAAAACTATTTATTGTATTCAATTTTATTTTCATATGTGTTTACTGGAGACTCTCCTGAATTAATCAAATCACTTATTCTTTCAATAATTTATTATCTAGCCGTAACAAAATTATTAATTCCAGTTATTTTAACTAAGAGAAAAAAGTATTAAATTTTATAAATAAAAAAAGAGTAACTAGGGTTATTTTTGACCCGCTAATAACCCTGTTTTAGCATTGAGGAGACTTATGATTGCAAGATTATTTTCCACATTAAAGACTATGTTAACATCCCCTTATTTTGGGTTTATTGAGGGCCATTCACATCTTGATGCTGATCAGTTGAAGACAATAAAGGGTTTAATAGGGGATGATATCCCAGATATTATTAAAAAGTTTGAGTCTAATTTTTCAACAATAATTGGGCAGGGTGATTGCGTGGCTTATGCTGCTGGCAGAATGGGGTTTTATGATTTAATGCGATTGTTGAATATTAAGCATGGTGATGAGGTTATTTTGCTTGGCGCAACATGCTCTGTGATGTCAAATGCAGTTCTTAGATTGGGAGCAACACCCGTATATTCTGACATTGATATTGAAACATACGGATCTTCTTTATTTGGAATTGAATCATGCATAAATGACTCTACAAGGATGATTGTAGCACAACATTCGTTTGGAATTCCTTGTGATATTGATAAAATAGCCAAACTTGCGAAATTAAGAAATATATTTTTATTGGAGGATTGCGCTTTAACATTAGGCTCGAAGTTGGATAATACAGTGGTTGGAAATTTTGGTGATGCTGCGCTTTTTTCAACCGACCATAGTAAGCCTATTAATACGTTGACTGGCGGTTTGATTTATTCTCAAGATAGACAATTGATAGATTCTTTGCGAATTTCTCGTGATCACTGTAATCAGCTGCCTATTGGTAAGCAATACGCTTTATGGAGGAGGTTGTTGCTTGAAAGATGGTTTTGTAACTCAAAGCGATATGGAAGCATGGGGTTAGTCAATCTTATTTATACAGTACTAATTTATTCCTCTATTCTTACTCAGCCATTTTTAGCAAATGATTTTAAATCAAGCAAATTTACGCAAGACTATCCATATCCAGCAAAACTACCTTCTTTTTTAGCTCAGCTAGGTTTGTATGAAATACGAAGATGGGAAGCGAATATGAAATTAAGAATAAAATTAAAAGATGAGCTTTTAATTTTATTTAGTCAGAGTGTGCTTATGAATAATATACCCGCTGTATATGCTGACGATTCTAGAGTGATAGTGCCATTGCGTTTTGCTTGGAATGGGGCAAATGGACAAAGTTATAGGAGCGATATTAGTAAATTTATAGATGTTGGGTGGACATGGTTTATGAGCCCTATTGTTGCAACAAAAGAACCGTTGGAAAATTATAAGTATGTGTCAGGCTCTTGTCCAATTTCTGAAAACATTGGACCTGGAATGGTAAATATTCCTTGCAATATTAAGGAAAATGAGCATGAAAAAATATTAAGCAAGGTTAAGAATGTATTATCTTAAGATGTCTATGTCAAAGTATAAAGCTACTTGAGTTTGATTGATATATATTTAAGCTTTCAAAAAAAATAACCCCTCATAAGAAACTATATAATAATATTTTATAAGGGGATGTAGTTGAAAAGAATGATTATTGAGAAAGGCTACTCTATATAATCAAATTAATAATTTATGTGTGTAAAAAATACTTGAGTGTAAGATAAAAAATATGAAAGATTTATTTAATAATAAAAAAATCCTTGTAACTGGCCATACTGGCTTTAAAGGTTCGTGGCTCTCACTATGGCTAAAGAATCTAGGTGCAACTGTACACGGTTTATCATTTGACATTCCTTCTAGACCATCTCATTTTAATGTAGCCAATTTATCCAAGGAAATAAATGATCATCGTCTTGATATTCGTGACGCCAAATCACTGTCTATTTTAGTGCAGAAGATTCAGCCTGACTTTGTCTTTCATTTGGCGGCACAGGCGCTAGTCCGTCCTTCATATGAAAATCCATTGGATACGATGACAACTAATGCATTAGGCAGTGCTAATTTATTAAATGCTTTGCGTCATCTGGACAAGCCAATAGTTGCAATTATGATTACTAGTGACAAGGCGTATGATAATGCAGAGTGGGTATGGGGGTATCGTGAAACAGATCGATTAGGCGGCAATGATCCATATAGCGCCTCTAAAGGTATGGCCGAACTGGCAATTCGTAGCTTTGTAAACTCTTATTTTAGTAACAATGATTCTAACATGAGAGTGGGAATTGTTCGTGCAGGTAATGTTATAGGTGGTGGCGATTGGGCGGTTGATAGGATTGTGCCTGATTGTATGAAAGCGTGGGCAAAGAATGAAACTGTGGATATACGTAGCCCTCATGCAACAAGACCATGGCAGCATGTATTAGAACCGTTGAGCGGCTATCTTGCTTTGGCAGTTGATTTAGAGAAAGATGGTAAAAACCATGGAGAGGCTTATAATTTTGGACCAAATGCCAACCAAAATCATTCAGTGGCAGAATTGATTGATGAGATGTCAAAATATTGGAATAAGGTTCAATGGAATGATGTGTCGAAGTTGAGTAACCATGTGCATGAAGCCGGCTTGTTAAAACTTAATTGTGATAAGGCTTTGTTTGATTTGCACTGGACTCCGACACTTGACTTTAAGAAAACTGTTGAGATGACAGTTGGATGGTATAAGCATTATTATCAAAATCAAGAACAATCTATGTATGACTTTACAATGAGTCAGATTGAAGAATATACAAGGCTGGCCAACATGAAACAGAGTAAATGATTGACAATTTTTTAATCACACCTTTGGGTATTATTAATACACCTGGTGGCAATGTGATGCACGGCATGAAAGAGTCTGATAGTGGATTCTCTGGATTCTCAGAGGCTTATTTCTCAGAGATTGACTTTGGTGCAATCAAAGCATGGAAGCGACATAAAGAAATGACACTTAATTTAGTAGTTCCTATAGGTGAGATAAGGTTTGTATTGTTTGATGATAGAGAGGATGTGAATAATCAGTTTCAAGAAGTTGTAATCTCAAGAGATAATTATTGTAGATTGACAATCCCCCCTATGATTTGGGTAGGGTTTCAAGGATTATCTGCCAATGGATCGATGTTATTAAATATTGCAAATTTAACGCATGACTTTAAAGAGGCTGACAGAAAAGATATTAAAGAAATTGAATTTAATTGGAGTAATTAACAGATGAAAGTTGTTATTTTAGCAGGTGGTTTTGGTACAAGATTAAGTGAAGAAACAGATATTAAGCCTAAGCCAATGGTGGAAATAGGCGGCAAGCCTATCTTATGGCACATTATGAAAACTTACTCTGAATATGGCTTTAATGAGTTTGTTATATTACTTGGGTATAAAGGATATTACATTAAAGAGTATTTTGCCAACTACTTTTTACACCAAAGTGATATTACTTTGGATTTATCGAGCGGTCAGATGGAAGTGCATAATAATTCCAGTGAACCGTGGAAAGTGACATTAGTAAATACAGGAATTGATAGTATGACTGGCGGCAGGATAAAGAGAGCACAAAAGTTTATTGGAGATGAAACTTTTATGCTTACCTATGGTGATGGAGTGGCAGATATAAATATAGGTAAGTTGCTTGAATTTCACAATTCCCATAAAGGAATGTTAACCATGACTTCGGCACAGCCAGATGGTAGATTTGGTGCGCTTGATATAGGTCAAAACAATCAGGTAAAAGAGTTCAAAGAAAAGCCTAAAGGAGATGGCAGTTGGATTAATGCAGGCTATTTCGTTTGTAATCCTAAAGTGTTCGATTATATTACGGAGGGCGATTCAACAGTATTTGAACAAGCGCCTCTTCAAAATCTAGCAAAAGACAGGGAAATACACACATACAAGCACCATGATTTTTGGATGCCTATGGATACCTTGAGGGATAGAAATATATTAGACAAGATGTGCAATACAAACAAAGCGCCATGGATAGTCTGGAATGAATAATATTTACTAATGATTAGATTGTCAAAATCATGTTTGAGTCACTTGGAAAAGTCTGCAGTTATGAAAGTGCTGGATAAGGAATATCTTGGCATGGGTGAAGAAGTTCAAGAATTCGAAAAAGCGCTAACAAGCTTCTTCGGTCGTCCTGCTGTATGCGTTTCATCAGGTACGGCGGCATTACATTTAGCACTACAAGCAGTAGGGATAAACAATGGAGATGAGGTTTTAGTCCAGTCACTAACTTATGTAGCAAGTTTTCAAGCGATTTCCGCTACAGGCGCAACACCAATTGCTTGTGATATTGATCCTGATACATTGTGTATTGATTTAAAAGATGCTGAAAGTAAACTAACCCAAAACACCAAAGCCATTATGCCTGTGCATTATTCTGGCGGTGTCGGTAATCTTGAACAAGTGTATGTTTTTGCAGATAGGCATGGTTTGAGAGTGATTGAGGATGCTGCTCATGCATTTGGTACAAATTACATGGGTAAAAAAGTGGGCGGATTTGGCGACATTGCTTGTTTCAGTTTTGATGGTATAAAAAATATTACTTCTGGTGAAGGTGGCTGTATTGTTACAAATGATAACAATATATTACAGACGGTGTGTGACGCAAGATTGCTTGGTGTAAAAAAAGATACTGAAAAGCGTTATTTAGGTGAAAGAAGCTGGAAATTTGATGTAAGTGAACAAGGCTGGCGTTATCATATGAATAATATTATGGCTGCAATTGGAATTGTTCAGTTAGATAGATTTGAAGATTTTTCTAGAAAGCGTAGAGAATTGGCAATAAGATATGATGAGTTACTGACTGATAGTAATATAAATCCTATACAGCACAACTATAACGAAGTAGTTCCTCATATATATGTAGTTAGACTACCTAGTGGTGTAGACAGAAATAATGTTGAAAAGCAATTGCTAAGAAAAGGTATTCAGTCAGGGGTTCATTACCAACCAAACCATTGGCTAACAAAGTATAAAAAAAATGATAAACTTCAGGTTACAGATGATCAATATTCAAACTTATTGACACTACCCCTTCACCCCGATATTGAAATTAATGATGTTGAGTACGTGTGCGATAATTTATTGCGAGCATGTCAGTGAGCAATAGTAAGAAGCAACCACTTGTTAGTGTAATTATGAACTGCTTAAATTGTAGTAAATATTTAAGTACTGCAATTGATTCAGTATATGGTCAAACATATAATAATTGGGAAATTATTTTGTTAGACAACAATTCGGACGACAATAGCCTGGCAATTGTAAAAAAGTATGATGATAAAATAAAGTACTTTAGAACTTCAAAGATTGAAAAACTTGGAAAGGCTAGAAATATTGCTTTAGAAAAGTCCAAAGGGGAGTATTTGGCATTTTTAGATTGTGATGATTTGTGGCTTCCAGAAAAAATTGAAAAACAAATCTCTCTTTTTGAAAATAACAAAAAATTAGGCCTAGTATTTTGCGATACGATTTTTTTTGATAATAGTGGAGATAAAAAACAATTATATGGAAATAAAAAGCCCGTAAAAGGGAAGGTTTTTAATGAATTATTGTTAAATTATTTTCTTTCCATGGAAACTGTAATTCTTTCTAGAAGGGTTCTTGATGAACTTGATGAGTGGTTTGATGTGAGGCTTGAAGTTGTAGAAGAAAAAGAATTGTTTCTCAGAGTAAGTGCCATTTCCGAAGTGGATTATGTAGATGAGGTGCTTGCAAAATGGAGGGTTGATCCAAATAGTTGGACGCATAAGCGCTTCGACCTATTTGCCATAGAAAATCAATTGATATATGATAAATTTATAAAGCTATATCCAGATCTGAACTCAATAGATCAAGAATTATTAAAAGCGTTTCAGGAAAAAATAGCATGGCAGAAGGCACTTAATTTTTGGAAGCTAGGAAACGGCTTTAAGTGTAGATTGATATTAAAGCCTTTATTAAAGTCTAGCAATTTAAAGATATATATTGTGTATTTATTGAGTTATTCAGGACCTAGATTTTTCAATTTTTTTATGTCACTTTATTTAAAGTTTAATAAACATTAAGGTCTATAGTATATGATTATTCCCGCTAAGAAAATGATCTCTTTGCTACCATTGGTACGTAAGATAAACAAAAAGGTAACTATAAGTAAGGGGTGGGCTAATTATTATTTTTACTTTTTAGGCAGAGAAGCTTTATTAGACTCTTTAATCAGATTGGGCGTTAAGCCCGGAGAATCTATTGTGATTCCAGCTTATATTTGTAATTCTACGATTGACCCCTTGAAAGAGTTTGGATTTAATATTTGCTTTATTGATGTTAATAAAAATATGAGCATTGATTGTGATGAGCTTACAAAGTTACACTTTTCTGTTTTCCCTAGAGCTATTCTTATTGTGCATTATTTTGGAATTGTTCAGGATTTAGATCGATTGTTTAATATATGTCGTGAAAGAAATATATTAATTATTGAGGATTTTGCACATAGCTTTCTATCTTTAGAGGGTAATAATGATACAAAAATGAAAGGTGATGCTGCAATATATAGTCTTAGAAAAATACTCCCAGTAAATAATGGGGGGGTTTTAAGATTTAAAGATAGCAAAAATAATTCAAATTTTAGAAATATATTTAAGGATTCATTTTCCTTTGGGGATTTTATATTTATAATCAAATCTGCCGTATTTAAATTGGTGGTTTATATGCAGTTGTTTAATATATACACTGAAAAAGTAGATTCGATTAAGAATAATATATATCTTTTTAAAAACAATTCGAGCAATAAAAGTTTTTCTAGACCAAGTTTGACAGTCCTGTCCAAAGTTACTGCAATTTTTTTATCAGATGAGACTTATCTTAATATGGTTAGATGCTCTCATAGAAATAATTATATAAACCTTGCGCACAATCTAAAAAAAAATAATATTTTTTGTTTTAAAAGCCAGATAAGGTATGGGGCAGTCCCTCAAGCTCTTCCAATTACAAACCCTACACTATTTGACGAGGTTAAACAGTTAAGAAAAAAAGGAATTGGGGCTTATAAATGGCCTGGTAAAGAGCTTCCCAGTCAAGTTATTGATTGCTCTAAATACCCTAACGCTAATTATTTTAACAAGCATCTAACGATACTGCCAATTCATAGTAGTATAACAAATAGTCAAATTATAAGTATTTCTGATATATATAGATCCATACGTGAAAAAAATGATAACAAAGAAATTAAAAAATAATTGGAGCCTATTCCATGAAGATGGCATTAGTTGGGATGAAGACTTGTCATTTCTTAAAAGTCCACCTTATACTCAAAGCTATAATTGGGGGCGTTATAAGACTCAAACTGGGTGGGGTGTTATTAGGTGTATTTCAACCAAGGGTGGCAACATAAAGACAATGGCACAGTGTTTTTACAAGAATTATTTTTTTGGTTTTACATTGGTTCTTTGCCCTGGAGGGCCTGTTGGGGACTTATCTCTTGTTAATCAAGATTTTTTTGAATTAATAAAAAGAGCGACCAAGGCAAAGATTTTATACATTAGGGTAAGACCACATGTTTTATACAATCTAGATGATTTTCTTATGTTAATTAGTTCTGGATGGAAGAAGCCTTTTTTTTTGTACAGCAAAGGGTGGACCATGGTCTTGAATATTGCTAATAATGAATGGACAAGTAGAATTAAAAGAAACTGGAAAAGAAATTTGAATCACTCTGATAGTTGTGAACTAACAACTAGAGTTATGAGCCCCATCTCATCTTCTAAAATTTTCTCTCTTTACGGTCAAGTTGAGGAATATAAGAAAATTAGACAACAATTCTCTGAAAAGCAAATTGATGAGATATTAAAAAACAACAAGAACAGAATAATTGTTGTAGAAGGTAGGGATAGTGAAGATAAGACGATAGGCATTAGAGCTGCAATTATGTTTAATAATGAAGCGTGGGATTTATTTGCGGCTACATCAGATTCTGGCAGGCAAACATATGTGTCATATGCTCTTTTTATAGCGCTTTTGAATGAGTGTAAAAAGCACAATATTGCTTTATATGATCTTGCTGGGGTAGACCCTATAAGCAATCCAGGCGTGTATAGTTTTAAAAGAGGCACTGGTGCTGAGTTATATGAATATTTAGGTGAATTTGAAATGTCAACAAGTAGACTCGTTGGCTGGTTGGTTAATTTTTATTTAAAAAATATCAAAAAATGAATAAGGCAATTTCTTTATGCTATCACGATATTTTCGATAAGGATCCTAATGTAAGTGGAATCAAAGGTACTGGTGCAAATATATATAAAATACAGCAAGAAAAATTCCAAAGGCAAATAAAGTTGCTTAATACGTTTACAGACCTAGATGTAGTTTCGATCCTAGATCTAAATTTTTCGGTTAAATGCAATAATAAAGTTATGCTAACATTTGATGACGGTGGCATAAGTGCATATACTAAAATTTTTCCCATTCTTGAAAATGCGGGCATGATAGGGCATTTCTTTATTATTGGTGATAGGATAGGAAAAAAAGGGTTTGTTAGTGAGTCACATTTACGTGAGATGAGGAGTCATGGACATATTATAGGTACACATTCTTTTTCACACCCCTCAAGGATATCTTCACTTTCCAGTAATAAAATTAAAGATGAATGGGAGAATGGTATTCAAGTACTAGAAGATATTTTAAGTGAAAAGATTTTAGTGGCATCTATTCCTAATGGTTACAATAGTAAATTAGTAATGGAATGTGCATCAAATGCAGGAATTTCTCATATTTTTACTTCTGATCCCACTATAAAAATAAAAAAAAATAAAAATTGTTCGATTATAGGCAGGTACCCCATTCAAAAGCAACATGATGAGGACTACGTGACTTCAATTGTAAATAGAAAGTTCCCAATAATTGCTAGACACGCGGTTGAGTGGCGCATAAAGAGCATTATTAGATCCGTAGGTGGTGATGCTTATCTAAAAGTAAGAAAAAAATTATTAAATATGGGATTTGGTAGTTACAAAGAATAGTATGTTATTTGAATTTCTCCTATCGATATCCTTTCTTATTCTTTTTTATATCTATTATGGATATCTTATTGTTCTTAAGTTGATTGACTTTTTCTATAAAAATCACTCCTTAAGTGGTGTATCTTGTGATGGTAATTATGCGCCCAAGATTACAGTGTTAATAACCGCCTATAATGAAGAAGAAAAAATATTAAAAAGAGTAGAAAATATATTGCAATGTGAGTATTTTGATAACTCCTTGGAAGTTGTTGTTGCGTCAGATGGCTCAACTGACGGCACAGACCGAATAGTCAATAGCATTTCTGATAATCGTGTTAAGCTTTTTCGACCTGAGACAAGAGTTGGTAAAACAGAGACGCAAAATTTAGCTATTCAATACGCAAATGGAGAAATTATTGTTTTTACAGATGCTGAATCCAAATTTGAAAATAATTTTTTGATAAATTTGGTAAAAAAATTTTCTAATAGTAAAGTTGGGTGCGTAACTGGGAGTTTGCATTTTACAACTAATATTGATAGCACAATATCTGTTGGTCAAGGATATTATTGGTCATATGAGTTGAAAATACGAAAAATCGAGAGTAGGCTGGGTATGTTGGCCGTATCCTCTGGTGCCTGTATGGCTGTTAGAAAGTCATTATTCAATAAAATGGATGGTGCATATGGGGAGGACTGTATTATTCCTCTTGATGTGATTTTAAATAAGCATTATGTTGTACATGCCTCAAATGCTATTGCCTATGATAGAATGGAATGTGAAATTGAAACAGAGCTATCAACCCGTTCCAGAATGACGCTAAGAAACTGGCAAGGAACTTGGAGTAAAAAAACATTACTTAATCCGTTTAAATTTCCAAGTTACTCATTTTCATTATGGTCGCATAAGATTTTAAGATGGCTATCCCCCATTTTTGTTTTAATCCTATCAATAAGTGCATTCATTTTGTCAAGTGAGTCTATATTTTATTGGTATGTTTCATTAGCTGTATTTAGTTTTTATATAGCTGGGATTGTAGGTTGGATAGTAGGTATAAAAGGCTTGAGTATTCCACTTGTTTCAAATATCTATGTATTTATACTGGCAAATATTGGCTTTATGAAGGGCTTATTCGGCGTTATAAAGGGAAAGCATTTAAAAATTTATCGAAATTAAATATTTTTACAAGCGCAAGTAAATAAAAGATGTTTTCAATAATCAAAAAATCAACGGAGAGAAAATGAAAGGAAAAAAGATTCTTATTACCGGAGTATGTGGAACTGTAGGATCAGAGCTAATTGAGCAATTAATTTATAGTAATGAGAATTCACCAAAGGAAATTATTGCGATAGATAATAATGAAAGTGCATTATTTTTTATTGACCAGAAGTATTTAGATCATAAAAATGTACATTGCTATGTTTCTGATATTCGTGATAAAGATGATCTTATTCATAAAATGAAAGGTGTGGATATAGTATTCCATGTTGCTGCATTAAAACATGTTCTTTTGAATGAGTATTCTCCTGATCAGACTGTACATACAAATATAACCGGGGTTCAGAACATAATAAAAGCGGCACATATAAACAATGTTGAAAAGGTGATTTTTACAAGTTCAGATAAGGCGGTAAATCCTACAAATGTTATGGGTACATCAAAATTGATGGGTGAGCGCTTAATGACGGCAGCTAATAGTTTTACGCATAGTAAAGGCCCTATTTTTTCATCTACTCGCTTTGGTAATGTATTGGGCTCTAGCGGCTCAGTAGTTCAAATTTTTCACAAACAAATCTCAAAAGGTGGGCCGCTGACATTAACGGATTTAAATATGACTCGTTTTGTTATGAACGTAAAAGAATCTGTTCAATTAATTCTTGATTCTGCTAAATCGGCAAAAGGCGGTGAAGTTTTTATTACAAAAATGCCAATAATTCGAATAATAGATCTTGCTAAAGTAATGATCGAACAACTTGCTCCAGTGTATGGGTTTAAGCCGTCTGAAATAGAAATCAAGGAAATAGGAGTGAAGCCAGGTGAAAAGCTCTATGAAGAACTTATGAGTGATGAAGAAACAGGGCGTGCGATAGAGTTATCAAAATATTTTTCTGTTTTGCCAGCCTTTAGAAGCGCCTATAAAAATATTAATTATAATTATGACGATATTATTAATACAAATTTAGTAAACCCTTATGTATCAAAAAATGAAGAGCCTCTTAATAAGGAAGAATTATTAAATTTTTTAAATAGAAGTGATCTTTTAAGTAGGATGATTTAATGAAACATGTATTAATTTTGGGAGGTGATGGTTACTTAGGGTGGCCGACAGCCATGTATTTTTCGGCAAAGGGATATAAAGTTACTGTTGTAGATAATTATTTTAGAAGAAACGTTTGTAATACTATTGGTGTGGGTATGCTTTACCCAATTCCAACTTTGGTGGAAAGAGTTAAAATTTGGCATGAAAAGACGGGCTATGAAATAAAAGTTGTTATTGGTGATTTAAGTGAACCGGAGTTGATGCGCTCATTATTCACTGGATATAACTTAAATTATCAGTGGTCTTTAAATGCTAAATTTACCGGACCTCCAGAAACTGTTGTTCATTATGCGGAGCAGCCATCTGCACCATACTCTATGATGGATTACAAAACATCAAACTTTACTTTAAGTAACAATTTACTTGTTACAAATAACTTAATGTTTGCTGTCAAGGATTTGGCGCCAGAAACGCATATTATCAAGCTTGGTACAATGGGAGAATATGGTACGCCAAATATTGATATTGAAGAGGGGTGGATTGATATCCAGCATAAAGGCAGGGAGGATAGGTTCTTATTCCCTAGGCAAGCAGGATCTATTTACCACACTAGTAAGATTATGGATACAGACTTAATGTGGTTTGGGTGTAGAACCTGGGGATTGAAGGTTACAGATCTTATGCAGGGTCCGGTGTATGGAGTGGAGACGCAAGAGTCCATTATAGATCCGAGATTAAAAACTATATTTAATTATGATGAAATTTACGGAACTATTGTTAATCGATTTATAACCCAGGCAGTAATTGGGCACCCGCTAACGGTATATGGTAAAGGCGGGCAAACTAGAGGTTATCTTAATATCAAAGATACTTTACAATGTGTACATAAAGCGGAACAAAATCCATCTAAGAAAGGAGAGCTTAATATTTACAACCAAATTATGGAGACTTTTTCTGTGAATCAGTTGTCCAAACTTGTAAAGAGCGTTGGAGATAAGCTTGGTTATAATGTTAAAGTGAAAAATATTAATAATCCTAGAGTGGAGCAAGAAAATCATTACTACAATCCTAAATATCAAGGGTTGATAGAGTTAGGGGTTAAGCCTAACTATCTTACGGATAAGAATTTGACAAGTATTTTCAAAGTGGTTTCTGGTTATAAGGATCATATAGATGAAAGTGTAATTGTGCAAGGAATAAAGTGGTAGGGTATTTTTACAAAATATCTTCTAGTTTGTAATGATAAAAAATATTCCTTTTTCAATTCCTGATATTGATGAAACAGATATTCTTGCAGTTATTGATGTTTTAAAGTCTGGCTGGATTACCAGTGGCCCCAAAGTTAAAGAATTTGAGTCTAACTTTCAAGAATTTATTGGTCTAGACGTAAATGCAATTGCTGTTAACTCTGCAACATCAGGATTGCACCTAGCCCTTGAAGCCCTTAACATTGGAAGAGGGGATGAGGTTATAACCACAACCTTAACTTTTACTGCAACTGCTGAAGTAGTTAGATATCTTGGTGCTGATGTAAAATTTGTTGATGTGGATGAAAAAACTCTTAATATTAGTGTAGATAGCCTTAGAAAAGCAATTTCTTCAAAAACTAAAGCAATTATTCCTGTTCATTACGCTGGATTAAGTTGCGATATGGATCAAATTTTATCAATCGCAGAAGAATTTAATTTAAAAGTGATTGAAGATGCGGCTCATGCGCTACCTACTACTTGCAATGGCGATATAGTGGGTTCCCTTAAATCTGATATTACTGTATTTAGTTTTTATGCCAATAAAACTATGACTACGGGCGAAGGCGGTATGGTTGTTACTCGTCATTCGGATTTGGTAAAAAGAATGAAAATTATGCGTTTGCACGGGATTGATAGGGATGCTTTTGATCGGTTTCAATCTAAAAAACCCGCTTGGTACTATGAGATTATCGCTCCTGGATTTAAATACAATATGACTGATATAGCTGCTGCCATGGGTATTTGTCAGTTGAGGAAATTACCTAGATTTCTGGAGAGGCGGCAGTATCTGGCCAAGCGTTATTTTGATGCATTGGTGGATTTACCTTTAATATTGCCTGCAGATGATACAACTGGTGGGACTCATTCATGGCATCTATTCGTAATTCGTTTACAGAATAATGCCCCGATGAGTCGCGATGAGTTGATTCAGACGTTAAGCGACCAAGGAGTTGGCACAAGTGTTCACTATGTTCCTCTACACCGTCAGCCTTATTGGCGTGATGAATACAACTTGACTAATGACATGTTTCCAGTAACTGATAGAGCATATCAAACTATGTTAAGTATTCCTTTGTATACTGCCATGTCTGATGAACAACAGGATCGAGTTATCCAGGTATTACGAGAAGCGTTAGCATAATGAAGCGATTGTTTGATTTTACCGCTTCTTTTTTTGGATTGATATTGCTAGCCCCTATTTTTGTATTGTCCGCACTTTGGATTATGATCGATTCAAAAGGTCCTATATTTTTTCGCCAAGAGCGTGTTGGCTTTCAAGGAATTAATTTTCGGATTCATAAGTTTAGAACGATGGTTTTGAATGCAGAAAAAAAAGGAAAACAGATAACAGTTGGAGAAGACTCACGAATTACTACTGTCGGGAGCTTTCTTCGTAAATATAAGTTAGACGAACTCCCGCAACTGATTGATGTACTTGTTGGGGATATGAGTTTAGTTGGCCCTCGTCCTGAGGTTCCAAAATATATTGATTGTTATTCTGATGACGAAAAATATGATGTGCTTTCTGTCAAGCCTGGTATTACTGATAATGCCTCTATTGAATTTAGGAATGAGAATGAATTGTTGGCTAGTTCTAATGATCCTGAAGCCACATATATCAATGAAGTGTTACCAAAGAAAATCGCCCTATATCGTAAATATGTGAGAGAGTGTTCTTTTTTTGGCGATGTGGCGATTATATTTAAAACAATTTTTCTGATAATTAAGAAGTAGCTTATACCACAGTCCAATTTTGGTCGCTCCAACTTTGAAGATATCTCATCGCACTAGCTTCTGATTTCCAGCCGTCTCTAAGCATAATTTTCTCAAGCGGGATATTTTTGTTTAATAGATCAAGTGCAGCGCCAACTCTAAATGAGTGTCCAGACAGCTCTCCTATTTGATTCAGTCCAGCTTTCTTTTGAAGACTTTTTAAAATATGGTTAATTGATGCAGGCGTAAGTGATGGGTTAGTAGATAGATTTCGTTTAAAGCTTCTAAGGATGTAGCCAGTATCTTGATCAATTGCTAATGACCAGCTTGAAATCATCTCAGATAGTTCGCCAGATATTGGAATTATTTTCCCTTGATTGTATTGGTCAGTTTTAGAATACCTCAGTAGGAGTGTATGCTTATGTTTACCAAGATGTTGCAGATCTTCAAATTTAAATTGACAAATTTCTGAGCGACGGCGCATGGTTTCGTAGCCGAGTTGTAAAAGCAGTTTGTTTCTGAGGCCGACTATATCGTCAGAACAAACGTCTTTAAGTTTGATCAAAATATCATAAGTTAGAGGCGTTGCTTGTTTTTGAGGTTTTCCAAACTTTCTTCTAAGTCTTTTGATGGTTAGAATTACTACAGGCTCTTTTGTGGGGTTGATGCTTTTAGTGAGATTGAATATACTGCTAAGGCTGGCTACTCGCCTTTGAATAGTTGCAATAGTTAAGTTTTCACCCATCTGGAGAATGTAGTCTGCAAATTTATCTTCATGAATATTAAAGGGATCGTATTGATATTTATGACACCAGTTGGCATAATGCATATAATCTGATCTATAAGATCTAATTGTATTGGGCGCATAAGCACCCTCTAAAGAATTAATGAGGCGAGTTATTTTTTTCATGTTTAATATTAATTGATATATTAAACATCATTATATA